>OGPX01000924.1_pt1 | contig 21341 bp, 19 predicted proteins | sample 1553101 | NCBI WGS metagenome assembly OGPX01 (sample SAMEA2579964, study PRJEB22360) | human gut metagenome | biome: human gut; feature: human-associated habitat; material: faeces | place: Denmark | collected 2008/2010
AAAAAAGCCGTTACGGCTCGATGATGTTGAAGGGGTTGGCTCCGGTGATCGGGAACTGGTTCATATTCTCCATCATCAGCGTCAGCAGCTCTGCGCTGCCCTCGACCTTGACGACCTGTGTAACCGTTTCCTGATTGTTAGTCAGGATCGCAAACAGCGCATTCTTCGGGCAGGTAATAGACACGTCCGCATCATCAGACAATGTATCCGCATAGACCAGCAGCACACCATTCTTCACGCGGAGCATGTGCTGTTCGCCCACGTCAGGCAGGATCACGTTCATGGTGAAGTCGCGGTCAGCCAGCGCCTGCTTGTCCATGACAATGGCCATATAGTCAAACAGCATGGGCGCGGAGAGGGCCTTGACCATGTCGCCGGTAGATTTGGTGGAAGCGGTGAAATTGGCGTTTCCATGGCGCAGCTCCTGCGCGGCGGTCAGATATTCGTTGCGCCACGGACCGGACTCCGCCTGATACCCCAGTTGCTCCAGTGCATCGGCGCACAGAAGCCGTGCATCGGTGTTCGTCGGGTCGGCAAAGACGATGGTATTTGTGACCTCGGCGACCCACTGATATTCACCCTTGTCAAAATCCGCCTTTGCCATTTGCAGGACATTGTCAACATCCCCCAGGTACTCCACCCATTTTTTTGCGCTGTCGCTTGGCATGAGGGGGTTCAGGTTGACAGGGTTGCTGTCATACCAGCCCATGAACTTCTGGTAGACCGCCTTGGCGTTGTGGGCGACCGTCCCGTAGTACTGGCGGGTGTACCAGATTTTATTGAGTGCCTCCGGCAGCTCGATCATGTTGGAGATCTCATCGCTGGTGTAGCCCTGATTGATATAGGTCAGAGTCTGGTCGTTGATGAACTTATACACGGCAGCCGTGTTGACCATGTAGTCGTTCACCACGTTGTTTCCCCAGTGCGGCCAGTTGTGGGACTGGAAGGTGACCTCCGCGTCCTTGCCGTAAAGGGAAATGGCCTCGGTGATATAGCTTGCCCATGCCGCGCCGTCGCGCACCTCCGCGCCGCGCAGCGTGTAGAGATTGTGGAGCGTGCCGGTGCATTTTTCCGCCATCCACAGCGCCTTGTACTGGGGCAGCCAAGTGTTCATTTCGGCGGGTGCTTCCGTACCCGGCGTGAGCTGGAACTCCAGCTCCACACCGTCGATCGTCAGCTTTTCGCCAGACTGCGTGATTTCATAGCTGGGCGTCATGAACGAGACCGTTCCGGTGGACTGTCCCATGCCGATGCCCTGCGCCAGCTTGCCGGTCACGCCGGGGGTCAGAAGGATGCCATACTGATAATTGCTGCGGCGGCCCATACCCTTACCGGCGTAGACATTTTCCTTCACGGAGTGCTCCGTGAAGCCCACAGGCGTGATCACGGGGATCTTGCCGCTGGCGAGCTGATCTTCAATAGAAAGTGTCTCGTCTGCCTTATCCTCTTTCGCCATCACGCCGGCGATGCCGCCAAAATGGTCGACGTGGGAATGAGAGATGATGACGGCCTTGACCGGGAATTTACCAAGATTCTTTTCGATCAGCTGCATGGCAGCCTGACTGCACTCCACGCTCATCAGCGTATCAAAGACGATCCAGCCGGTATCGCCCTTGACAACGGTAAGGTTTGCCATGTCATAGCCGCGGACCTGATAGATGCCATCCGTCACTTCAAAAAGGCCATAAGCGTGGTTATTTTTCGTGTTCTCCCAGAGACTTGGATTTACGCTGTCAGGCGCTTTTTCGTAATCGTCCAGGAACGCATAGGCTTCCTGACTCCAGAGGATCTTCCCATCCTCGTCCTTTAGTTCCAGTGTTTCCGGCGCGTCGATCAGTCCACGGGTGGCGAATTCATATTCCTGCTTATCATCGAAGTCAAGTTCATCGTAGATGGCGGCATTTGCCTTTGCCGTAAAGTCTGTGGCGGGCTTGACATCGGCAGTCAGACCCAGGTCTGCCTTTTCCGCGCCCGGCTCTTTGCGCCCATCCTGCGCACAGCCGACGCAGGACAGCAATAGTACCAATGTAAGAAGCATTGCTGCAATACGTTTCATAGCCATTCTTTTCCATCTCCTTATTGTTCGCGGATAACAGGTGGCTGCCAGCTATCCAGTGCTGTCATATCCGGTACATAGATCCGCATGAACAGATGAAATTCCCCGTCGGAAACAGGCAGCCAGTTAGAGGTGTCTTCCGGTGCATCCTTGGACAGGATAATATCCAATGTGCCGTCCGCATTCAGCTTGAAGTCGGAGCGGTCGTTGATGCAGTAGCGGTCGATGGAATTGTCAATGAGGAAATCATCCTCTCCGTAGGCGGTCACGGACCAGAAGCCGCCCTCCAGCGTGGGAGGAAGGGTTTCAAAGTGGAGTGTATACTTCTTTTCTCCGGTCAGCGCTGCGCCGGTCTCATCCACCGCTGTCTTGGGATAGATTGCCACGTCCACGGTGTTGGCGCCAAGCCCCACCAGCGCTACCATCGTGCGGTAGGTATACTCCGTGCCGAAGTCGCCGATGGGCTTGCCGTAATAGACCCACTGGCCGAGTTTCTGCGCATACTTCGCGCCGTCGGCGGCGAGCGTGGCGCGAAGCCCCTGAAGCATCTGCGTCCAGCGCTCGGCAGCTCCTTCGCCCAGGAGAGCGGCGTCGAAGGTCTTACCCGCGCCCACGTTGATGGCGGAGAGTTTCTTCAGCAGTTCCTTATCCGCATCGGCGGGCGGGTTGACCTGCATCAGAGCGTTAGCCGTATTGAAAAACTCTGCTGGCGTCATGGAAAGCACCTTGTTCACGGGAACAAAGTCATTTTCCTCTTTATAAGCTCCCTGCGGTGCGGCATACTCGCCTCCCTGTACATAAGCCGAAAGCGGCAGGAGCTGCATCTGCTCCTGAATAGCATAGACATTGGGCAGGTCCTCGTTCCCGGACAGCACCGTGCGGGTGATCGACCACATCGTTGCGGTGGGCACGTCCACGCGCGTCACACCGTCGGGCAGCTCGCCCTCCCAGCCGGGAAGCGCAATGGCATAAGCACCCGCCTTGTCCAGCACGGCGGCGGTGTTCGTCCACGCATCCAGAAGCTGCACATTGCAGAAGCGATCCGTTTCCGGCAGGACGTAGACCATAGGCTCTGTGCTGATGTCAAGCCATGCCTGCGAATAGACGGTATCGACGTTCGGCGTCACGACGGTGCGGAAAGAGGCGTCCGCCAGCTTTTTTGCATGGTTGAACTGATTGATGGGCGCACGGCCAGTCATGGTCCCGTCCGTATTGGTCGATAATGTTTTGGTTGCGTCGGTCAGCACCAGCGGGAACGCATAGATGTATGCCTCACTGACCATTTCCCACACGGTTTCAGTATCCGGTGTATCCGGCTGCGTTTTTTCGGCAGAGCAGGCGGAAAGAAACCCGCAGGAAAGCAGCGATAGTAGAATTGCAAGTATCTTTTTCATGTTGTCCTCCTATGATTCTCTTCTGTTTTTGGTCATCTCCTCGAAAGGGTTTGTGCGTATGGATTGACTATAAAGTCGTTTGTGATTTTCTCTTTATGGTAAACTATCGATTATTCCGCCCCTTTCTTTCCGCAAGCCGCACAAGGGAAGGCTTTACCTTTTCTCCGTATTCGCGCGACACACATACGCTGACCAGAAAGCGCATGGTAGGCGACATTTTATCCGCCAGCTCACCGAGATGATCCATCATGCTTTTGATGTCACTAATATCTTCAAGCACGATGGCAAACGCGGCTTTTTCAATTCGACTGATCGCTTCCTCGGCGCAGGCAAGAACGATTTCCTCTTTGGTGGAGAAGTAATAGTAGATGCCGCCGTTTTGCAGCTTTGCCGCCTTACAGAGGTTCTTTGTCGTGGCAAGGGTCAGCCCCTTTTCGACAAAGCAGTCAAGGCAGACGCCTACAAGCTCCTGTCTCTTTTCGGCTTTCTTTTCTTCCCGCAAAACACAATCCCCTCATTTCTGTGCATTATCCAGTGTTTCTTATAATAAGATATCAGACTTCACAAAATAAATCAGGCGATTGCTTGAATAAAAATTGTAAATTTTTATGATCACAATGCTTAATCAAACATCACAACAGCCTCTTTCAGCAGCCGCACCTCCGGCAAGCCATAGATGTACCGAATCGCCGTCCTTGCAAAGACATTGGACTTTACCGTATCCAACTCTGCCAGCCAGACGATCTCCGCTGTGCCGGTTGCAAAGTCAAATCTGATCTCTCCCCATTCGCCGTCATTGTCTACCTGATATAGGTAGACAGCGGCGGCTATTTTTTGTTCCTTTTGCGGCATTCGGTCTGCTTCAGCGTCACGGTATGGACAAGCCTGCTTTCAAGCAGCTTCAGGCACAGCTTGTCAAGCGTACGCCGGTAGAATCGCTTCGCGCCACTGGCGGTTGTACCCTCGAAATCCACCGCCAAGTCCTCAAAGGTAGACTGCATGGACAAAGGGCTGACGCGTCCACAGGTCATGCAGAGGCTTTCGCCGCCGACAGTTGCTCTGATCTGCTGGTTTTCCTTCTTGACATGAACAATGCTCCCTTCGTGATTGACAGTGTTTTTATTTCACTGTCCCTCATAAAGGGAGCATATCAATCAGAAACGGGGGTGATTTTGTAGTTTTTTGACAGCTTTCCTTGAGTCTTACTTTGCAAGTACAACGGAAATTTTGATTTCCTTTTCCGTCTCGCTCAGGTCGAACGCGCCGCCGTCTGCGACGCTCACACGCAGCTCATACAGTGTGCCGTCAGAAAGCTTATCCACGGCACTGCCTGCTTCATCCGTGATCGACCACAGTTCATTGCTGACCTCCACCAACGTTCCGTCCGCACCGTAGGCATAGAGCTTCAGCTCGGCAGTGCTTCCGGAAAGATTGTTCATTCGGAACGAGACCGTCGTGTTGGGGTGGACGTTTTCGACTGTCACGGTGTTGCGCCAACTTGCAACCGCTCCCTCGCCGCCGTCCTGTTCAAACTGTGCCTGCGACAGCACGTTCCGCGCGACCTTATCGAGATCGACCTTGCGGTACGGCATTTCGGGAAGATAGACGAAGCGGTCCTGCAAGCACAGCAGCTCCAGATAGCCCGTCGGGCAGTAGAGCGCGTTGCCGCTGTTTCCGGCGTACATCCCGATGGCCATATTGTTGTAGCCAAACTTGTTGGAAACATCCATCGTAAAGATGGTCTCGCCGGTCTCAAAGTCCAGAATGATGTATTGCCACATGCCGCTTTCCAGATCCTGCACATAGCCGTAGATATAGCCCGTCGCGGTGGAAAGTTTGAGAATCGATGTATCGCTCAGGTCATTTCGAGACCAGATACTCTTCATCTCATAGCCGGAATCGGTTTTAACCGTATCGACACGCTCCACACCGGGAGCAATCATGCTGTTGCCCTTCGTCAGCCAGTTTGTGTCATAGATGTTGGCGTAGCTCTGGATGGAAGAGTCACTGTTTGGATCGGCAAGGCCTGCGCTGCCTGCGCCGAACCAGTTGCACACGATAGTGCTGACGGTGCCCTCACTGTCGTCATAGACGATGGCAGAGTTTTCAACCGCCACCTGATAGCCATCGGGCAGCTCATCCAGCACCGGCAGACTTGCAACGATCTCACCGGTCTTCATATCGAGCGCCAGCAGCTTGACGGGGTCCGCGTTGTCGGTGAACATCACAAGCTCCGGCGTCAGCGACGGAGAGCAGCCGCCGCCCCAGGCAAGACCGCCGCCGGTGGTCTTGTCGCCTTCGCCGCTGACTTTTGCGCCGACGCTCTCATACGGTGTGCACCAGACGGCATCAACGCCGTTATTCGCGCGCAGCAGATAGCAGTTCTGGTTTGTCAGGATGACCGCTCCGTCCTTGGAGGCGGCAATGCCGTTTTCCGCGCCCTCGCCGGGGGTAAGCTCATAAACAAAGACCGCGTCGGAGAGGTCAGCCTGCTCGCCATTGAGAATTGCATCGATGGCGGGGCGCGCGATATAGCCCAGCACACCCTGCTGCTCACGCTCCGGGTAGATGCGGAAGCCGCCGGTTGCAAACCAGAGGTTTCCATCGTAGTCAAAGACCACGGACAGAAGATTCTGCGTCAGCTCCTTGCCGAGCGCAGCCTCGGCTGCCGCCTTGATGTCAATGTCCAGTACCTTTTCAAATTCAGGCAGGACGTTTCCTGCTTCATCGGTTGCCCGCAGCATCAGCACATGATTGTTGCTGGTTGGGCAGACGATGCGGTTTTCTGAGTCCATGAACGTATAGGAGCTCTGGATGACGTAACCGCCGCCGTCATGCTGCTTTGGGGAGAAATAGCCCAGCGTCGTGGTTTCCTCCGCGTTCAGATCGCGGATGGCGATGCCGCCGAGAAGCGGAACGACTGCGTGGCCGTAGCTGTCAAAGTAAATGGCAGGCGAAGCGTTCGCGTTGGTTTTTTCATAGGAAACATTGATCTCCGGATAGATGCCGAGTGGCAGGACTTCATCCGTAGAGTCGGTATTGTAGCCGTCGTGGTGAATGTTGGCGTCGCTCTTTGCCATATATGGGTTTTCGTCAACACGTTTGGCATTCATGGCCTTTACCGGCAGGGCAGTGCTTACCGCGGAGTCTGTATTCGATGCAGGCATGTCGGAAGACTGCTTCGCACCGCAGGCTGCCAATGTCAGGCACAACACACCTGCCAGCATAAGGGTTGGTACAGAACATTGTAACTTTTTCCTTTTCATTGATATCCTCCATTTTTGTGCTTATTGTCCCGGTTTGGTTCGATGCCCGTTTATTCAATCCAGGCATTAAGTCCTCGCTGGAATGCTTCTTCGGAAACCGGCTTCATCAGGAAATAATCGGCCCGCAGCCGGAAGGCATGAAGAGAGAAATCCAGGTCACTGCACCATATCATCCGGCATGCGGGGCATAAGGACCGAAGGTGCTCCGCCGCATTCAACCCTGCCACCCCGGAAAGTGCAATGACGGCATTGGTTAGATCAGCTTTCTGCGCTATTTCAAAAAAATGTTCCTGATCGTCATATTGCATGACCTGCGGAAACAGCCCCTTCGCTTCACAAAACCGGGTAATTTGCTCGGCGTAGCGCTGCCGCTCTGCTTCCTGTTCTGCCAACACTGCAATACGATACACAGATCTCACTCCTTCCTTCATCCGATTTAGCATCTTGCTTGCGCTCAGTATAAAAAGGCCATTCGGTTTTTTCAAGCGCCGTAGCACGAAAGGGTCGATTTTGGCACGAATTCCGACAGCAGTTCTTTGTCATCCTCGACAAGCTGTGATATAATTATCTTGGAATTTAAGCACAAGGAGAGGACCCTGCATGAGAATTGCGATTGTTGATGATCTTGCCGCGGAACGCACACTGCTGAAAGGCCGGCTGGAGTGGCAGCTTCAGCGGAGAAACGTACAGGCGGATATTCTGGAATACGAAAGCGGCGAGATATTTCTGGAAGCGACAAGGAAAGCGCCCTTTACTGCCGCATTTCTGGATATTTATATGGATGGCATGACGGGCATGGAGGCGGCAAAGAAGCTGCGGAAAACCGACACGGACTGCCTGCTGGTTTTTATCACGACCTCGACCGACCATGCGCTGGAGGGCTTTCAGGTACGGGCGCTGCACTATCTGGTCAAGCCCTTTACCGAAGCGGACATCGACGCGCTGACGGACGAGCTGCTTGCCCGCATACCGCAGCCGGACAAATATATGGAGCTAAAGGTGGAGGGAAGCGAGATCCATCTGCGCTATCAGGACATCGTCTACGCAGAACACTTCGCCCACTTGATCTACGTCCATACGACGGTTCAAAAGACGCTTGCCACACGCCAACCCTTCAAGATGTTCATCGCCCCACTAAAGGATGACACACGCTTTTTTGTGTGCGGGCGCGGAGTGATCGTGAATCTGGAACACGCGAAGGAGCTGGAAGGTGCCGCCTTCCGCATGGCGGACGGAAGCCGCGTATTTGTCAGTCAGGACCTTCTGAAAAGCGCCCGGCAGGCGCTTATGGAATTCCTGCTTCAAAGGGGGCGGATGGTATAATGGAGCTGCTGCGTCCAATTCTGGAACTCGGCGTGGTGATTCCCGGCATGCTGCTTGCCTGCTTCCCGGTAAAATCCAGTTTAAAGCAGCCGCTGTCAAAGCTTGTTTTGTGGCTTGCCCCGCTGCTTGCGCTGCTTTGTGCCGCCGGAGGCATGGTGTGCTATGCGCGCCGTATGCCGACTGCGCCGGTGCTTGCGGGGCTGACCTTGCTCGCAGCCGTGATCTACATAAAAACGCTCCGGATCACGCTTTGGAAATCCGGAACGGTTGCGTTGTCCGTCTGTGCGGTATTTGCCTGTATCAACAGCCTTTGCCGGGCGATCAACGCCGCTATGCTGGCCGGTTTGCCGCAGGCGCAGGCTACGCCATGGTTCTGTCTGCGGGCCGTGATTTGCTATCATGCGATCTGCTGGCTGTTTGCCGCCATCGCCTATTATCCTGCGACGCACAGCGTGCGGAGGATGGTCGAGGACGAAAATTTTGCGCAGACCTGGTATGTGTTCTGGGTGCTGCCGCTGGTGTTCATTGCGCTGAATCTGTTTATGATCCCCAAGTATGCGGACACGCTCTATACCGGGCGTGTTTTGCAGGGGTATTTTGTGATCAGCATCGCACTTTTGTTTTTGATGCTTTTCTTCAACGCAATCTTTCTTCTGATGGCGATCAGCATCAACCGGAATGTGAGATTGCAGCAGGAGAACCAGCTGCTTTCCATGCAGCAGCAGCACTACGAAAGCCTGAAAGCTGCCATTGAGGAAGCACGGCAGGCGCGGCACGATCTGCGCCACCAGCTATGTCAGCTCGCCGCCCTTGCAGAAGAAGGGAATCTTGAAAAGATCAAAGCCTATCTTTCCGGCGCAGTTTCCAGAATCCCGAGTCTGGAGCTGCATTTCTGTGAAAACCGGGCGGCAGACGGCGTGGTCGGGCATTACTGCGCACTTGCGAAGCGGGAGCAGATCCCATTTTCCGTGCAGCTCGATCTGCCGGAATGTCTTCCTGTAGACGAAATCAATCTGTGTCTGGTTCTCTCTAATCTGCTGGAAAATGCGCTGGAAGCCAGCCTGCGTACTGCACCTGCCAGACGCAGAATCGAGCTGACCGCCTATCTGCATGGAAACAGTCTGGCCCTGATTCAGGTTGAAAACACCTATGACGGAGTCATCCGCGAAAAAGGTGGCATATTCCAGTCCTCCAAGCGAAAAGGAGACGGCGTCGGACTTCAGTCTGTCCGTCACATCGCAGAAAAATCCGGCGGGGTGAGTACGGTTACCTATCAGGACGGCCTGTTCTGTGTAAAGGTCATGCTCTGCGGGTAATTATGCCCTGCCTTTCCAAAACGGCACGACCACAGATTTCAGCAGTCTCGCTTCCGGTAATCCCTGTATGTACCGGATCGCCATTTTTGCAAAGACGTTAGATTTCACTGTGTCCCAATCTGCCAGTTTTACTATCTCGGCTGTGCCGTTCTCAAAGTCAAACCGCAGCTCGCCCCATTCGCCGTCGTTGTCCACCAAATATTCGTAGACAGCGGCGGTAATCGTTTCACCTGTTTTCCGACACTCCGTCTGCCGCAGAGAAATTGTGTGTGCGGGATTGATCTTCGTTGCTTTTGCCGTGCTCGTCGGAAGAGCTGGTTTTTCCGAAATCCCCATCTCAAACGGCACAACGGCATCTTTCAGCAGTCTTGCTTCCGGTAAGCTCTGAACAAACCGGAGCGCCGTTTTTGCGAAAACGTTGGACTTCATCGTATCCCAATCCGCCAGCTTTACGACCTCCGCTGTGCCGTTTTCAAAATCGAACCGAATTTCGCCCCATTCGCCGTCGCTGTCCGCCTGATACAGGTAGACAGCGGCGGCTATTTTTTGTTCCTTTTGCGGCGCTCGGTCTGTTTCAGCGTCACGGTATGGATCACACCGCTTTCCAGCAGCTTCAGCCGCAGCTTATCCAGTGTGCGCCGATAGAATCGCTCCGCACCGCTGGCTGTCGTTCCTTCAAAATCCACCGCTAAATCTTCAAAGGTGGACTGCGTGGACAAGGGGCTGACGCGCCCGCAGGTCATGCAGATGGCGTTCCGCTTTTCCAGATACCATTGCTCTTTGTAGGAAAGCTGCTCAAACGCTGCCGTGACCGCCTTTGCCTGTATTCCGTTCCATAGGATTTCGGCGTAGTTCCAGCTATCGTCGCGCGTCACATCCTCGCCGGTTTCTTCGCCGTCCTCGTCCTGCTCCGTGCGGTAGAGGGAAACAATGCTGCGGTTGCGCTGGGCAATGGTCAGCAGCTCATCTGCGGATACGCTATCGTCCTTGTACCCGCTTTGAGCGGCAAACGCGGAAACTACCTCCGCGCGTCTCTTACCCGAATTGTTATAGATTGCGCCGATCTGGCGTACACGCCGGTACTCTGCAAGACTGGCAAAGGAACCGGCTTCGCCTATCATGCGGCAGAACAGCAGTCCGTCCCGGATATAGTGCTTCGCATATTTCAAAAACTCCGTTTTCTGCTCCGGGTCGAACTTTGGCAGACAGTATAGCAGCATTTGCAAAACTTCCAGCTTGTAGTCCAGAAACCGCGCCGGGTCATAGCGGTCATATCCGTTGCGGGTAAGAAAACGGTAGATCACGCCATTCAGCCGCTTTTCAAAGTGGTGCAGGAAGAAGGAAAAGTAGGATAAATCTCTTTTCCGGACAGCTCCCATGTGTAGCCCGCAAGCTGTGCCGGTATCAGTTTGTCACGGTTATCCTCCATGTCTGCACCTCCCACCGCTATGGCGTTCCATTACCGCTCTATCGTTTCTTTCACTTCCGCCAGCAGAGCCGCCTGCTCCATCTCGGCGGCATAGCCGCCCTGCGCATAGCCACTGTCTTGCAGGGCCTTTTCCAGCTTGCTTTTTGCCAGTGCTTTCATTGCGGCGGCGGTCTGCTCGTCCAGCGTACCGCGGCCAAGATACTGCGTGATCGTGTTAAACCGCTTTGTATAGATTTTCTTGATAGGATGGTCGGCGGCAAGCTCCCGCTGCTCCCGTCCACGAAGATTCCCGACTTGACGGCAGGTGCGCCCGCGTTTGTCTCCGGGAGCCAGACCGTCACAGTACTTGGCATATCTTGCGTCGGTAGTCAGGAACCATTTCCCGCAGACGGCGCATTTTCTCGGCGCGTGTCCGACGCATAGACCCTCGTACAGATCGGAGCGGAACATAGACACAAAAGACATATAGTGCATCCGGCGCATGAGCTGCGGCGCGTCTTGCGCGGAGCGGACGGAAGATACATATTGAATTGTTGTGTTGGAAAATGCCTGCCATGACTTGTCATCCAGCGACAGCTTCGGCTGTCCGGAGAATATCCTGCCAAACACCTGCGCATAGCCGTCCGGAGTCCGCTTCCCCTTATGCAGCTCGTCTGCAAACGCCGTCATACCGCTTTTGTAGTTGCGAATGGTGGCGGGGAGTTCCTCCGCAAGGGTGATGATCTTCGTTATGCCAACGCCCTGCCTGAACTGTTCGTTGAAGGTGGCCAGCAGCCCAACCACGGCGGCAGCCTGCACATAGGCAAGGGTATTCTGAATCCCTTCCTCCGAGAAGATATGCTCCACACGCCCGTTGTAATAAGCAGCGTCGGCACGGGAAAACGGCGGTGTATCCTTCGCATGCTGTATCATATGCAGAACACTGCCCTTGGCAGGACGAAGCAACTCGGCAGTCAGATTGTTCTCTTTGATTGCCGCGACGATCTTCTGCAAGGGAATACTTGCCTGTGCCAGCTTTTCCCTCAGCGTATCCGGGATGTTCAGAGCTTCACAGCCAATGGTGCCGCCGGGTACGGTTTTGCCCTCGTAGGTCACACTGTCCTGCCAGTAGTCCAGCGTCAGCAGATTGTGGTCAATGATTGGTGTAGCCATGCGCTTCCTCCTGTCATGTTTTTTGAAATGAACTTGTCATGCCATCCGCCTGTCCGCAAAGAATCTGAACATAAAACAGACAGAGAGGTGAAGAAACAGCCTCTTGAATCTATTTTACGGAGGATACAGCATGAACCTTTTTCAAAACGTCAAATATGGCGTGAACTGTCGGGAAGCTGCGGAACGGTACGGGGTATCTATCAACCGGCAGGGCAAAGCCCTCTGCCCGTTTCACAACGACCGGCATCCCAGCCTGTATGTGGCAGACGACCACTTTTATTGTTTTGCCTGCGGCGCACATGGGGATGTGATCGACTTTGCCGCGAACTTTTTTGATCTGCCGCTTTACGAAGCCGCCCAGCGTCTTGCGGCAGACTTCGGCGTTGATGCAAACCAGCCGCCGACAAAGGAAGTTCTTGAAAAACGCAGACAGAAAGCAGAAGCACCGGATGAACGATTTGAGGAAGCCTGTCACAAGCTGGACGAGGCGGAATATTACTTGGATATTCTTGCTTTCGGGGATTCCTATGAACGTGCCGAAGTTGTCAATTATCTGCTTGTAGACGGTCGGTTGGACAAGCTCAAGGAAAAAATCAATGGGAGGGATGCAGCGTGAACAAGAAGTATGCCGGGTTGGATTTTCCAGCATGGTTCGATGGCAAGGATGTTAATGAGGCGGCTTTTTGCCGGGAATTTCTGTCAAAGAACAAGCTCATCTATGCGGACAACGCATTTTTCACACCGGACGGACGGCTGACAGACCCGCTGCTGCTGAAAGAAAAAATCTACGCCGAGTTGGAGTGCTACGCCGCAAAGAACATTCCGCGCACCATTTCCAATATCGTGGAGATCATGAAGCTGGCGGCTCATGCAGAGAGCTTCCCGCCGAAGCCGGATGAGATTCATGTGCAGAACGGGACGCTCCGCATCGACGGCAGCTTTCTTGCGGGACGGTCTGAGATCGTGCGCAGCCGGTTTCCCATCGACTACAATCCGCAGGCAGGAAAGCCGGTTGTCTGGCTTCGGTTTCTTTCCGACCTACTCTACCCGGAGGACATCCCAACCTTTCAGGAGTATATCGGCTATTGCCTCATTCCCAGCACCAAAGGGCAGCGCATGATGATCCTCAAGGGCGAGGGCGGCGAGGGAAAATCGCAGATCGGTCCTGTGCTGGCGCGTCTGTTTGGCTGCAATATGAAAGACGGCAGCATCGCCAAAATTTCCGACAACCGGTTTGCCCGCGCCGATCTGGAACACATTCATCTTCTTGTGGATGACGATATGAAAATGGAGGTGCTGAAGCAGACCAACTATGTCAAATCCATTGTTACCGCACAGGGCAAGATGGATTTGGAACGCAAAAGCGTCCAGAGCTATCAGGGGTGGATGTACGCCCGCCTACTGGCGTTCTCCAACGGCGATTTGCAATCCCTCTACGACCGCAGCAACGGTTTTTACCGCCGTCAACTGATCCTGACCACAAAAGAGAAGCCTGCTGATCGTGTGGATGATCCCGACATTGCCGAGAAGATGAAACTTGAGATCGAGGGCATTTTTCTCTGGGCATTTGAGGGCTTACAGCGGCTGGCGGCAAACAACTTCCGTTTCACGGAAAGTCTCCGGACGCTGAACAACCGGGAGTATGTCAAGCGCGACGCGAACAACGCCATCGACTTTATGGAGTCCACCGGCTATATACGGCTGAAAGCGGATATGTCCGTCACCTCCAAGGAGCTGTATGCCATTTATGGAATCTGGTGTGATGAGAATGGGCTGACACCCATTCGGCAGCGCTCGTTCAGTGATTTTCTGATGCGGAATCTAAAAACGTACAATCTGGAGCATACGAACACCGTCACGAATGCCACCGGGCGCAGAGTGTGGGGGTATCTGGGCATCGAGCCGCTGATCAGTCCCCGTATATCTGAGAATTGGGGCAAATCGCTATGTACGTATGTACCGGAAAGCTGACGCGCACCCAATCGTGAACAAGTCTGCCCATGCCGTGAAATGCTGCCTGCCCTGCACCGCCGGTACGTATGTACACAGCAAAATGCCGTAATTCCGCTATCTACAGAGTGCCGGTAGGATGCCAAAAACGGCACATTGAAGTCAATCCTTGTGAAATTCATGGAAATTTTCACCGCAAGCCGAATGCAATGCACCGCCCGGTGATTTACCAAAGCGTGAAGCTGCTGCACCGGACTGCGGCATATCCTGCCGTTCCGCATGACCTCTCGCAGAACGATGAAGCCGATAGGGGGCTGCTGCGTACAGGGCATCACAAACGGAAATTTGAGCGGATTTGCGGCATGGCAGATTTTTCATCTCCCCGCACACCAGCATCACCGATACGAAACCACACTACACGAAATTATGGAGGTAAAAATTGATGAAATCCAATCTGAGAAATGAGAGCAAGTCGTACATCGTCCGTCAGGGAATGACCATGCAGGAGGTGGTCGATCTGTTGCATGACGAACACGGCTGGTCTGACAGCGTATCCAACCTATCCAATAAGCTCCAACGGGAGTCCCTGCGCTATGTTGAAGCCGTTCAGCTTGCCGATGCGCTGGGGTATGAGATCGTCTGGCAGCGAAAGAAAAGCTGACGAACCGAGAATATCCCGAAAGTCCCACCGGGACTAAGGGCGCACTTCTATACTCTCCTGACGGGAGTATGTGCGTCCTGCGGAGCCTATCGCCCAGACAGTTGCGTGTCCGGGCTGTTTTGCGTCGCGTTGCTCCGTACAAGTGGCTGCACCCCTTGCGATGCTTGCGCATCTATCCCTGCCCACTTCGCAGCGGAAACAATCTGCTGACGCAGACAATTTCCGCCGCAAAGTCTGAACAACTATTTCACTAATTTTGAAGGAGGTCACACAATGCCTAAACAGAAAAACCTTGCCGAGCTGAATGCCGAGAAAGAAAAAATTGAGCAGCAGCTTGCACAGGAGCAGCACAAGAAGCAGCGTCTGGAAAACCGAATCGCCTACTATGAGCGCGGCGACCGAACCAAACGCGCACACAACCTGATCGTCCGCAGTGCGGATATGGAAAGCATCGCTCCGCTGACGAAGCTGTTGACACGCGCTGAGTTTTATGCCTTTGCCGAAAAGACATTTGACCTGCCGGAGGTCAAATGTCTGCTCATGGAAGCGGTCAACGAACACAACCGGACTGAACAGAAAGAGGGGTGCTGAGTATCGCGCTATTCCATTTTCATGTAACGCAGATCAAGCGCGGCGCGGGGCAATCCGCTATTGCGTCTGCCGCCTACCGTGCCGGGGAAAAGCTGCACAGCTAATACTACGGCGAGATCAGCGACTACACCCGCAAAGGCGGCGTGATCTGCTCGGAAATCCTGCTGCCGTCCCATGCGCCGCCAGAGTATGCAGACCGTGAAACACTCTGGAACGCCGTGGAGAAAGCCGAGTGCGGAAAGAAAGCGCAGCTTGCGTCAAACGTGTTTCCTGTCTGAAATCCCATATCTGCACAGAATGCCATGCTTCCAGAAAGTATACCTTATGCAGGCGCTGTTCCATGTGCAATGCTTTCTGTAAGGATTTCGAAAAAAAAACCTGCAGACGTCTTCTAAAGCCGCCCTATGTCTGTAACGGCTGTGGAAAACGCTCTGTATGTAGTCTGGAAAAACGGCTATATATAGCTGACTTTGCCCACCGGGAATACCGTGATATTCTTTCGGAATCCCGCACCGGTCTTTCTTATTCCGAAGATGAGATCCGTTATCTTGATGAATTCATTTCTCCTCTGATCCGTCAAAACCAGTCTCCACATCACATCTGCGCAACCAATGCGGATTATCTTACGGTAAGTGAAAGAACCATTTACCGGCTGATCGATGCACGCATCATCTCAGCCATGAATATCGATCTTCCAAGGAAAGTACGCTACAATGCGCGCAAAGTGGAGTGCCACCTGAAAGTCGACAAAGCCTGCCTGATTGGACGCACTTACGAGGACTTTAAGGGATATCTTCTGGAATATCCTGATCTCGCTATCACCCAGCTGGATCCTGTGGAAGGGAAAAAGGGCAACAAGGTCCTTCTTACCATTCACTTCGTAAAAGCAGAACTTATGCTTGCTTTTCTCCGTGATCACAATGATTCCCAGTCCGTGATCGATATCTTTGAACGGCTTTACTTTGAACTGCGTCCGGACCGTTTCTGCTCACTGTTTAAAGTCTGTCTTGCAGATAACGGCACCGAATTTTCAAATCCGAAAGCAATCGAATACGACCGGCAGGGAAATCTGCGCTCCCGTATTTTTTATTGTGATCCGAGCGCTCCTTATCAAAAGGGCTCTGCGGAACGTAACCATGAATTTATACGCTGTTTTCTTCCGAAAAGAACTGACCTTGCTCCCTATTCGCAGGAGGATATCCGTCTCATGATGGATCATATCAACTCTTACAGCCGGGAAAGTCTGGGAAATAAATGCCCTTATGATGTATTTTCTTTTCTCTATGGACAGGAGATTCTGGATCTTCTTGGGTGCCACAAAGTTCCTCCCCAGGACGTGACACTCAATCGATCCATTTTTCACAAAGAGGGCAGCCATGAGAGTAGATAAGGATTCCATTGATTACCAGGTTAATTTAGTCGCCTTACAGGAGATGGAAGAAGCCGTTCCCATGACGCTAAGAGAACGACGGTGTCTCCGAAAGTGGGTTCATAAAGGCAATGAAGTCGAATCAAATCCATGGAACTACATGAATTCTGACGGAATGCCCCTGAACTACCTGCAGGCTTTTCGCATCAGATTTGGCTATTCCAACGGTCCATGGGACTACTGGAAAGGCTCTGACACAGAGCTTCTTTGGGATGAACAGCACCACTGCTTTCTCTCCAAAGATGAATTCTTTTAACTGACATGACAAACCGGGACACAGCTGCATAGGCCTACTCATACGGGTGGAATTTACTAAGGCAAAAAAAACAGGAAAATCCCACCTGCGATTTACTATGCCCTTTTTTCCTTGTTTAAGATCTATTTTACGCTATATTTTGGGAAAAATCATCTGTTTTTAAGCAGTTTTCACACAGAAAAATCCCCGTCCGACATGCGGACAGGGATCAACCAGACATTTACTTTGACAAACCGGAATTCACTTTGTCATTTGACCTTTTTAATTGATGTTCTACTTATTTATTATTCTGTTTTAAATACAGAAATCTCCGATTTCAGATCATTCATATTATCACCCAGTGACTGAGCCGTCTGATTCATGGTATCTACATTCTCCTGCAGTTTTGCAGCAACACTCTGAACCAGTTTTGTTCCCTCTGCTGTTTCTGCAATAATATCCGAAATATTCTTTACTGCTGCCAGAGTATCTTCACGCTCTTTATCTGCCTGCTCTGTACTGGATACGATTTCTTTTAACGCATCAAACAGTTTCTGCATGCATTGGTTCATATCATCAAACACTCCAACTACTTCCTGCACTGCCTCTGTCTGAAGTGCAACCATATCCCGTGCCTGTTTTGCATTTTCTACACTGTTTACAGTCTGATCTGTGATATGAGTTACATTGTTCTGAATTTCTCCGGCTGCCTCTGCAGAATGATCTGCAAGTTTCCTGATTTCCTCTGCAACCACTGCAAATCCTCTTCCTGCTTCTCCTGCTCTTGCAGCTTCGATGGAAGCATTTAAGGAAAGCAGATTTGTCTGTTCTGAAATATCTGTAATTGTCTCTACAAACTCGTTGATAATCTCAGATTCTTTTTTGAGTTCCTCAATACTGGTCTCAACTTTGATTGTTACATCTGTTGTCTTTGTTGCTCGTTCGCCCAGAGTCTGAACCATCTGCATACCATGATTGATCATATTTTCAGCTTCAGAAACCAATCCTTCAACCTGACCTGCAATACTGCTGACATTCTGGATCTCTTCGGAAAGCGTATCTGTTTTTCTTACACATTCCTCTGCATGTTCGGACTGTTTTGTAATGCCATCATTGATCTCATCAATTGCCTGAATGATATTCACGGAATAATCTTTCATAACATTCGATGCCTGACGTACTTCCTGTGCCGATGACTCTAATGTATCGGTTGCTCCGCTTACCTTTTGGACAAGCTTTTTATTATTATTAATCATATGATTTGCAACCACTGCAAGGTTATTAAATTCATCATGACCTTTTACGCTGACTTTTGTTGTAAGATTTCCCTCTGCAACCTCTTCAAGTCTGCCGGAAATGCGTTTCATATTTTTCTGGATTCCGGTACTGATGATAATACCAATCAGCACTGCAACAACGCACGCAATCAGTACGACTGCAATCGTCACATTGCGGATATCATCTGCCTGTCCATTAACGATCTCCATTGGTACAAGTGCACATACAGCAGCATTTGTACGCTCCATCCTGCTGTAAAAGAACAGATAACTTTTTCCGTTTATGCTAACTTCTTTCGTGGTCTGCTGATCTTCAAGATTATTAAAGAAATCCTGTCCATAAAATACAGTTTCTCCATCTGCTCTTGTACTTTCCTGACCATCCGGAAGTTTTTCTGAAATAATCTCTCTTCCCGACTGTGTCACAAACCCAATAATACTGCCATCTCCCATATCGAGGCTGTCTAAGAACTGCTGGATTGCAGATGCCTTGACATCAATAACAATAAATCCTTTACCTGACTGTGGTGTAGTCTGATATGCCATAATATAATCTGACTGTTTTAAACCAAGTGTATCATCTAATGTATTATGGTAATCAACCCATTCCGGTATTTTTTTTCCATTATCAGAATATCCCAGCATTTCATTCTTATAATCTTTGTAGATACCCATCACTGTTCCGCCTGCCTTTGTGGATAACATCTGGACATCTTCTTCTGTCACAATATGTATATTACTGATAAAGTCATTTCCTGCCTGAGACGCACGAATACTTGATCCAACGCTGTTAATAACCGTTTTTCTCTGAACCGCATCTGTTTCATACAACCCTATCATGTATTTTCCCAGATCCGATTGGAATGCATACTTTAATGCTTCAGCTTCAATAAACGAGTTACTTACATCTAGATATTGGTTTGCCATATTAATGGTCTGTTCATTGGAATCCCGGAATGTATCATACATACCTGCGGCTGCTTTTTTATAAGAAAATACCCCAACCAAAATTAAAAACAGAATCGGTACCAGAAAACATAAAAAAATCTTCGCACGTATACTGAACAATACACCTTTTTTATTCTCCATGCTTTGCACTTTTGTGCGTTTTAAAGCTTTTTTTGTCCTTTGCTTTTTTACACTTTTCACAGCTGTTTTCATCTTCTTATTGGCCATAATACTAACCCTTTCGAGCAGAATGTTCTGCCTCTTCCCCATGTAATATTTTTAAAATATATACTAGAATATCACAAAAAATAGATTTTAAAAAGTCAATTTTTGTAAATTTATACTTTTTATTGCCTTTTTTGTTTCTTTCTAATTACGAATACAACAAAAGACTTTAGGAAAAACCTAAAGCCTTCTATTTTCAGAGGCGACAATCGGAATCGAACCGATGATAAGGGTGTTGCAGACCCGTGCCTTACCGCTTGGCTATGTCGCCATATAATATTTTTAATGACTCCGACGGGAATCGAACCCGTGTTACCGCCGTGAAAGGGCGATGTCTTAACCGCTTGACCACGGAGCCTTATCTTTATTCTTTCATTAAAAAAACTCCCCGAGTAGGACTCGAACCTACGACAGCGCGGTTAACAGCCGCGTGCTCTACCAACTGAGCTATCGAGGAATATGAAATATATAACAAAACGACGTATTTGATACGTCATTTATATCATATGCATTGTATGTGGATACCTTCATAACTTCATACAGATTTTTAAGTGCAATTCGATTTTCATTCATCATATGAACTGCCTTACGAACGTTCTCCTCTGTAATCTCCACTTTGAAAGTCTGCTCCAGATAAGATTTGAACTTAAGAATCTCTTCTTTCCAAAGTTTTAATGCCGTTTCACTCTGACTGTTTGGAAGTTCCATAACGTAAACATTTTTAAACTCTCCCATCAGTTCATACATCTTTTTCTTTCCATCACAGGTCGTCTCCCCAACTACCACATCTGAAAAATAAAAGAATGGACACTTATCTGATACCGCAAAGCCATAACTTGCCTTTACCATAGGACATAAATTTCTTGGCAAATCTTTCTCCGCCACCGGAATCGTCTCATCAGACGTAGAACAAAGTCCTACTGTAACCGCTACCATAGCCATCGCAATCTCCTGCGGAAAATATGTACAATATGCTCCTATAACCGGAACATTCTTATCCTTAAGCTCCTTCATCGTTAAAAAAGAATTCTTTCTCTGTTCCGCAAAATCTTCAAAAATCTCCGGCAGTGCTTTAATTAATTCCATAATACTTATCCCTTTCTCAATAATTGCAATCTATGTCTTATTATAATAATACTATCAAAAAATAATCGCTGTCAAATTATACATAAGAAGATTTCCACACGATATTTTATCATATTACAGCATCACAATCCATACTTTCAAATCAAGCACCCACGATACTTGATACACGATTCTGAACAGTACCAGCTGAATGAGTTTCTTCATATTATAATGGGTTTTATAATCCCCTATTAAATAATACTCTTTGAATCAGACAGAATCCTTTTCATCCTCTCGCCATTCCTGCATTTATGAAAAGCCACAACAAGAACGATATTTTTATAACAATTTCTCTATATTTTCTTTCTCTTTTTCCTATTTCTTCCTTGAATTTTTGCCAAGTAGTATGTTATACTTTTTTTAGAAAGAAAGAGGTGTTTCAAATGACAGAACGTCAGTCCAAACTCATTAAATTGGTAAATCTTTATCAAAAAATCGAAGTGAGTCGTTTAGCTGAACTTTTAGATGTGTCTCAGGTAACCATCCGTAAAGACCTTGACCATCTTGAAGAAGAGGGACTTTTAACATGGCTACGCTTTAATTAAGAATGCCAATGATATTAATACTCGTTTAACTATAAATTATGACAAAAAGATCGAGATTGCCACAAAGGCTGCCGAGATGGTTTCCAACGGCGAAACTGTCATGCTAGAATCTGGTTCTACCTGTACTTTACTTGCAGAACAGCTTGCAAAATTAAAAAAGGATATTACCATTATAACAAATTCGGCATACATAGCTATCCGCATTCGTGATCTTCCTATTCGCAAAGTCATTCTTCTTGGTGGTGAATACCAAAAAGAATATCAGGGAATGGTAGGACCACTTGTCCGCAAATGTGCAAAAGAATTCTATGTAGATAAATTCTTTGTAGGTACAGACGGATTCATTCCGGATGCCGGTTTCACCTGCGATGACTTGATGCGTGTAGAAACAATGAAATATATGGAAGGCTCTGCCAATC
>OGPX01000965.1_pt1 | contig 20746 bp, 18 predicted proteins | sample 1553101 | NCBI WGS metagenome assembly OGPX01 (sample SAMEA2579964, study PRJEB22360) | human gut metagenome | biome: human gut; feature: human-associated habitat; material: faeces | place: Denmark | collected 2008/2010
CAAGTCCGTACGGTTATCACTATAATAACCGGGCTTCTCGTCATGCGTTATATTGACAGCGGCATGGTTTACCAAAGTCCCCAATCCCAAGGTCATATTGACCAAAAGTAAAATCCTTTTCATATCTTCATTCCCAATTAAAATTTTCACTTCAACTTCACAAAGTCAACAAAGAATAAAATACATTCACTTTTTCGCGTAAGATATGGAAAAAAATCGATATATACAATAGTAAAAAATGAGAAATTCATAATATTTAATATATTTCCTCATAAACATCAAATGGATGCCAAGGATTGTGGATTAGTCTATCAGCCCCCCCAAAAGCTATGGAAAACTAAAAATGCCGCAAACTGTCCAAAACTATTCGGAGGACAGTTTGCGGCATTTTTGTGTATGATTGTTTATATGTGGATAATTCCTGCTTTGTCAGGTGCCTAATTCAACGACTTTCTCTTTTCCCGGGAAGACGGTCAGCCTTGCAGTTCCGTCACCATTTATCACCACCTTTGAGTAGCCGGCCTCCACCACGACTTTTCCATCCAGCATGATGATGCCCCACCGGCACGGACTGACCTCAACGGCGCAATAGTAGCCGACGGGGGGCTGGATGTTCCTGTAAACAGGAGGAACTACCACCTTACCACCCTGCCTCAATCCCCATCTCATGCCGGACTTGAATGGCACGGCAGTTTTCATCATTTTCAAACGTGCCATGCGCTTCCGTTCGTTTGTCCGCTGCTCCTCGGCCACCATCATATTCGTCCGTCTTTCCGCTTCGGCTTTCAAGCGGGGTATCACCACGTCAAAATTCTCGTCCGCCGTCTTGGGATTTTCACAAGCGATGTATTTCTTGCCCCTGCCTTCCTCCACAATGTAATACTTGCCGACATTGTCCACGATGACAATGCTTCCGCCAGACAGCATGCCGCAATAACGGTAATAGGTGTCATAGTCATTTGCAAGCAGGCACACGCAGTCATGTCCCCAACGGGCATCGTCTTCGTTGACTTGACGACATACGGGAGCGGCATAATAATCATAGACAAGAAGACAGGAACTTGTGGCATGAAAAATATGACATCCGGAGACTTTCCTGATTTTATACTGTTCCTTTGTCCGGCTGTAATACATACCGTCCTCTTCAAGTATTTGTACAGGTCCGAACTGCCGTATCCTCGGCTGTTTATTGTATATTTGGCCGCTGAGCAAATCCATGTATGTTTTCCGGCCGTTATTGCCCGTAAGTGCAAGGATATTGCCTTTCATGAATTTTGCGCTTCGGCAACGTCCCAACCGCATCCTGACGTTGCCGGATTCATCCACGATACCCGTTTGCCCGTTGTCAAAACACACGGTGGCAAGCCTTTCATCCGTGTCAAGGACGTTATGGTATCGTGCCGTGGACGTTATCTTATTGCCGCGCTTCAAGCCGTACAGGCCGCTTGTCCTGTCCTTGAACGGTCTCAGCTTTTCGGGTTGTAGCAAATCGTTCTCCGGCAAAGATTTGCCGCTTTGCAGGTAATCCAACAACTGTCCGTGCGACACGATGGTTTCCAGTTGTCCGTCTGTTTCTGCTGTTTTATCCTTATCTGTTCCTTGCGATACAGCCATATATGCCACCGGCCTCGTATTTGTATCTGGATAACCTTTTCCGGCAAGCCGTCCTTCAAACATAGCCTGCCAGTCCCGGTGGGCCGTCGGCAGACCGAACAGGCGGTAAAGCCCCACGTTGTCGATTATCATGCAACTTTCCTTACCTTCCGTCTTGCGCAGTCCGCGCCCCACCTGTTGCAGGTACTTGGGCAACGACAGTGTCGGCCGTGCCAACTGGATAAACTCCACGTCAGGGCAGTCAAAGCCCTCACTGAATATGTCCACATTGACAAGAACCTGTATCTTGCCCTGCCTGAAGTTTTCGACAAGCCGTTTCCGTTCGTTTGCGGGTGTCTTGCTGTCAATGGCGACGGTATTCATCCCGTATTTATTGTAATATCCGGCGATATTTCGTGCGTGACTGATGCTGATGGCGTACACGATGCCTTTCTTGCCATCGGCATATTGCCTTACGCTCCCATACAGCCTTTCGATATTTGGTCGCCTGTTCAGCACGGTGTCCATCTCCTTCACCTGAAAATCACCGTCCGCTCCCCGTCTTTCCAGCCCGTTTATTAACCGTTGCTCTTCGCTGTCCGGACGTATGGATACATAATCAAAGGCGGAAAGCCATCCTTGCCGGATAAAGTCCGCTATGCTATCCGATGTTATAAGCGTGTCAAATAAGTCAGTGAACCCTTTGCGATTCAACCGGCAGGGCGTAGCGGTCGTACCTAACTTCTTCGCATTCGGATAGCGCAGCCACAGTTCCCTGTAAGTCCCGGCAAGCGCATGATGCGCTTCATCTATCACTATCAAACCCGGCCTTTCGTCCTTCACGTCCTCCCTATGCTTTGACAGCCACTGGATGGACATCACCTTCACCCTTCCGTCATCTTTGGATATACCGTAACGTGCAAGGATTTCTTCTATCTGCTCCACGAGTTCACGGCGATGAGCAATAATCCACACACATTGGCCTTGCTTCTCTTTCAGTTGGTCATAAATGACTGAGGCAAGCAAATGGGTTTTGCCAGTGCCGGTGGGCATCTGCACCATAATGTTTTGTTTATACTTCCAATTATAAAACAGACAATCCTTGGTCTCTTTTTGGTAAGTCCGAAGATGGATATTATTGCACATTAATGATGCTTGTGTCATTTATAGGTCTGTTAGCGCCCAAATGGATATCCCCCCTTGTCCACCATTCATTTTTATCGCAGGTCTGCCTTTTTTTATTTATCAATCCTTATACATTTCCTCGTAATACCGTTGGTAATCACCGCTCGTCACGTTGTCCATCCATGCTTGGTTGTCGAGATACCAGCGGACGGTTTTCTCGATGCCTTCCTCGAATTGCAGGCTCGGTTCCCAACCAAGTTCCCTTTGTAATTTACGGGAATCGATGGCGTAGCGCATATCATGCCCCTTGCGGTCAGTAACGTAGGTGATGAGGTCCATATCCTCGCCTTCTTTCCTTCCAAGCAGACGGTCGACAGTTTTGATGACAACCTTGATTATGTCGATGTTCTTCCACTCGTTGAAGCCACCAATGTTGTATGTGTCGGCTGTCTTGCCTTTGTGGAAAATCAGGTCAATCGCCCTTGCATGGTCCTCCACATACAGCCAGTCCCTTACGTTCTCGCCCTTACCGTAGACGGGGAGCGGCTTTCTGTGGCGGATGTTGTTGATGAATAACGGTATCAGTTTTTCTGGGAACTGATAAGGCCCGTAGTTGTTTGAACAGTTGGTCACAATGGTCGGCATCCCGTAGGTGTCATGGAAGGCACGGACAAAATGATCTGAGCTTGCCTTTGATGCAGAATAAGGTGAATGTGGATTATATTTCGTTTCCTCGGTAAAGAACTCCGTTCCGTAGGCGTGATGATGTTCCGAACTTGCCTTCGTGCTAAACGGCGATTCTATTCCCTCGGGATTTGTCAGCTCCAACGCACCGTAAACCTCGTCCGTCGAGATATGGTAGAACCGCTTTCCTTCGTAGCCTTCGGGTTTGCCCTCCCAATATTCTCTTGCCGCTTGTAATAATGTCAGCGTGCCTATCACGTTTGTATGTGCGAAGGTGAAAGGGTCTTTGATTGAGCGGTCTACGTGGCTCTCGGCCGCAAGGTGGATTATCCCGTCCACATTATACTTTTCCATCAACGCCTTCACCGTTTCATAGTCACAGATGTCGGCTTTTACAAAGATATAATTCTCCTTGCCCTCAATGTCTTTCAGGTTGGCCAGATTTCCTGCATACGTCAGTTTGTCGAGGTTGACGATGCGGTATTCCGGGTATTTGTTCACGAAAAGGCGTACCACGTGCGAACCGATGAATCCGGCACCGCCCGTTATCATTATATTTCTCTTAAATTCCATATCGTTTTGTTTTGTCTTGAATAATCCTATTTGATGACTTGCATATTGCCCATGCAGACTTTCAGTGAGTCCGTCCAATAGGGTACTTTCACACCAAATGTCTGCTTGATTTTTGTTTTATCGAGTACTGAGTATGCCGGACGCTTCACAGGGCTTGGGAACTCGTCACTGTGGCACGGCTGAATATCGCACTCCGTATTGCCTGCAAGCTCGGCTATCTTTTTCGTGAAGTCAAACCACGAGCATACACCCTCATTACTGAAATGGTAAATGCCGTTCTTGCTATATCCGTCTTTCGGGCATTCTTTTTCATAATCAGCCAATATGTTTTTTATTACCATGGCCAAATCGTACGCGTAGGTCGGAATTCCGGCTTGGTCGAATACCACATTCAGCTTCGGTTTCGTTGCCGTAAGGTTAAGCATTGTTTTCACGAAGTTCTTTCCGAACTCCGAGTAGAGCCATGCAGTGCGTATGATGACATAATCGCAGCCCACAGCCTCAATGTTCTTCTCACCTTCGAGTTTTGTCTTACCGTATACTCCCGTTGGCGTTCCTTTTTGTTCCTCTCGGCAAGGCGTGTTGTAAGGGTCGCCACCGAAAACGTAGTCGGTAGAGATTTGCACGAGAAGACCGTCTACTTCCTTCATCGCTTCTGCCAAAAGTTTGGGCGCTTCCGCATTGAGCTTCCTGCATAACGCTTCATCGCTTTCCGCTTTGTCTACGTTTGTGTATGCGGCACAGTTTACGATACACCGTATGCCCTTTTCCTTCACTATTTCACGTATGGCTTTGGCATCGGTTATGTCCAGAATGGTTGTTTCTGCACCTTCAACCTCTACAACATCCGTAAAGACGTAACTGTCCGTAGTGTCTTTGCTTATTATGCGCATCTCGTTGCCAAGCTGGCCGTTTGCACCGGTTACAAGTATGTTCATGTGTTTTCAGATTTATTGTTGACAGGTAAACGGTGAATCAAAGTCTTTCAGCAAAGGATGTTTCGTATCTTTCTCGCTGAGTATGGCATGCTCAGTAGGTATTCGCCAGTCTATGCCCAAACTGTCGTCAAGTATGCTGATACCACCGTCCGCCTCGGGATGATAGAATCCATCGCACTTGTACTGGAACACCGCTGTTTCACTCAATACCGCAAAACCGTGTGCAAAGCCTTTCGGTATAAAAAACTGCCTGTGGTTGTCCTCAGTAAGTTCCACAGCCACATGTCTCCCGTAAGTCGGCGAGCCTTTTCTTATATCAACCGCGACATCAAGCACTTTGCCTTTTACGCATCTTACAAGTTTGGCCTGTGTAAATGGTGGACGCTGGAAATGTAAGCCGCGCATTACGCCATAAGATGACATACTCTCGTTGTCCTGCACAAACTCCACATGACCAATTTTCTCATCGAATTCCCTTTGCGAAAAACTTTCAAAGAAATAACCTCTTGCATCCTTGAAGATACGCGGCTCGATGATGATCACGCCGTCTATGTCTGTCTTTATTACTTCCATATTCCTTAATATTCTAAGTTCTTCTCCAATGTTTCTTCTTTCTCGTCAAGAATGGAAAGAAGATACTTGCCATAATCATTTTTCAGCATAAGCTGTGCAACCTCACGAAGTTTCTCTGCCGTAATCCAACCTTTCCGATAAGCAATTCCCTCCAGACAGGCGACTTTCAACCCTTGTCTTTTTTCCAAAACTTCAATAAAAGTGCTAGCTTCCGACAACGAATCATGAGTGCCCGTGTCAAGCCATGCAAAGCCCCTTGCCATAGTCTGCACTTTCAGTTCCTTATCCTTCAGAAACTCTTGGTTTACTGTAGTAATTTCAAGTTCTCCACGTGCCGACGGCTTTATGCTCTTTGCAATTCGTACGACCTTGTTCGGATAGAAATACAATCCTACCACGGCATAGTTGCTTCTAGGACGTTCCGGCTTTTCCTCAATGCTCAGGCAGTTACCTTCTTTGTCGAATTCCACCACACCGTAACGCTCCGGGTCGCCCACACGGTAACCAAACACCGTAGCCTTACCATTCTCGGCATCCACTACCGCCTGTTCCAGCAAATCATTCAGCCCTGCACCATAGAAGATATTGTCACCTAACACCAGACAAGCGCAATCATCACCAATAAACTGCTCCCCGATAATGAACGCCTGTGCCAGTCCGTCCGGAGAAGGTTGCTCTGCATATTCAAACCTCACCCCGAACTGACTTCCGTCGCCCAACAACCGCTTGAACCCCGGCAGGTCGTAAGGTGTCGAGATAATCAGAATCTCCCTGATACCCGCCAACATCAACACAGAAATCGGATAATAAATCATCGGTTTGTCGAAAATCGGAATGAGCTGCTTACTGATTCCCTTGGTGATAGGATACAGGCGTGTACCACTGCCACCTGCCAGTACTATTCCTTTCATATCTATATGTTTTAAAGTTTAATTTTTGAACTTTTATTTCTGTTCAAGTAGCCACTTGAAGTATTTTTCATGCTCGTCAACGAGGTGTTCCCAAGAGTATTCGTTTCGTATAACTTCTATATTGTTTGCCGTAAACGTCACCTTGTTTTTTGGGGCTATATCGTCAATGTTGTTAAGATATTCCGTAACTTTTTCTGCCGCTGGATAATACAATGCGTTGTCTTTAAGCACGGCACGGTTGAAGATGTTGTCATGCGCGAGTACGAAACATCCGGCAGCCATCGCTTCAAGCAACGAAGGATTAGTGCCTCCCACACTGTGTCCGTGAAAATATGCAAGCGAGAAATGACGCACGGAATCGAGTTTCTTAAAATCGTATATTCCTCCTACAAACCTTATGTGCGTCTCTTTGCCGTATTTCTCGACAAGTTCCTTACCGTGCGGTGTATTGGTCTTGCCAACAATTATCAACGGTCGCCGTCCGTTCTCCTTTGAATGAAGATAGCCCTCAATAGCCATCGTGATGTTGTTTTCCGGTTCAAGACGTGCTATCAGGATGTAATACTCTTCCGGTCGCAGTCCGAACTCTGTCAGGTATTCAGCCTTGAAGTCATCGTGTATGTCTGCACCGTAAGCCAAAAACTTGCTCTCCTTGCCGTATTTCTCTTTGTAATAGTCATGTATGCCCATGTTGTCGGCAATAAGGTAATGGCTGTACCTGACGGCCATCTTCTCCTCCCAATCGAGGAAGCGGCGCACCATCGGACTGAACTTCGACCGTTTATTCTCCAATCCATCCATGTTCGTGATGAATATCGGGCGTTTCCGCTTCTTCACGTTGAACCAGATGTAAGCAGGAATGATGCTCGTATAACCGGCTTCATAAATAATGTCAAAATCTTCATTCCTCAGTGCGTCTTTCAATGAGGCAAAGTCATAAAAGAAACTTCCTACCGAACTACCCATCCATGTCTCAGGACTGTAGATGTGTTTTATCCTAACACCCTTGTAATTGTCATCTTTATAAGGGTGGAAGTTAGGTGAATACACCGTCACTTCATGCCCTCTCTGAACCAGTCCCACGGATATGTATTCCGCAAACTGCTCAAATCCCCCGTAGTTGTTGGGTATGCCACGGGTACTGATAAATGCTATCTTCATATATGAATAAATTTTATTATTGTCTGTCTGATAAAAACAGCCCTAACGACAGAATAAAAGCTGTTATATGCTGTAAAGCCAATATAAGCTATTTAACAAATTGCTTATAGAAACTCATCAGCTGCGAATAATATTTTTCTTTGCTGAAATTCTTTTCCGCAAATTCTAATGCATTCCTCTGTAAATCTTCATATTGTTCTTCCGATAAAGATTCACATGCTCTTATTATACTTATCAATTCGTTTATTCTTCCAGGATTGAACAGGTAACCGGTTTTTCCTTTCACAATAATCTCTGGTATTCCACCTATGCTCGAACCGATAACAGGAACTCCTGCAGCATATCCCTCTATGATAGTCATCGGATTGTTTTCATACCATTCAGAAGGGACTACAATAAAGTAAGCTTTCTCAACCAATTCTGTTAATTCATTACCGGACTTATATCCTAAAAACTCTACATTAGTAACATTATTAATCTGAGTGTAGTCTTTCAACTCCTTTTCTAACGACCCTGTACCAGCTATCTTCAGTTTGCTGTTCGGTATATTCTTAAAAGCAGAAATCAAAGTCTTTATACCCTTTTCATAAGACAACCTTCCAAAAAAAAGAAAGTATTTCTCTATTTTTTTACAGGGAACATTCTTTATTTTGTCAGATAGATTGTAAAGTACAATATTCTTTTTTTCTCTCAATCCCGGCATGTATTTTTCGTGTATTTGTTTAGCAAACCTACTTACGTAGATAAGGCCGTCTATGTATTTTGCCGGATTAAAGAAATGGTTCCTGAAACTTTGTTCCATAGCCATCATCACGCTCAACAGATAACTGCCTTTTGTGCATTTATTAGCCACGCAATGATAGAAGTTCCTGCCTTTGCATTGCTCGCAGATTTCTCCTTTCCCATTTCTGAATGTATAGGCAGGACATACGATGCGGTAATCATGAATGGAAAAGATAACAGGTATGCCGTGTCTTTTCAGTACAGGAAGAATAGAACCGGTAATCTGTCCCCAAATCAAATGTACATGAGCCAAGTCTGGATGTTCTACTTCTATCAGTCTTTCTAACTTCTCGGAAGCTTCCCTATTATAGAAATAGTTGATAATGTTTTTTATTGGTTTAAGTAGCCCTGTTCTTGTCTCTTTCGATTCAGGGAAATACGATTTGTATTTAGATGGATAGTTTTCAGGCCATTTCAATGCAAAATTGATGACATTTTCCCCGTTCTCCTTAAGCAGCTCTATCGTGCTGAAATACACGGCTTCCGAACCGCCTTTACGATAGTTAAAGACGTTTATCTGAAGTATTTTCATTTTCAAAAAGATGGTTATTAGAATTCGGTTTTATAGCTAAATGCTTAGTATCATTGTATATACTTGTCTATAACAAGTCTGACAGGTTTATAATCTATCCGTTTTAGCAATTTCCGTTTCATCTTCCTGTCTGCTTTCGAGTCTCTATCCAGCAAATGAATTTCACTCCTGTCTTTTACTCTGTTTTTGTATGCTTCAATGTCCTTTTTACTTGTGGCATAAATAGTAGGGAATTTCTTTATACCATGATAATGATTCAAATATTGTCCACGATACACATAGACTTTATTATCACTCATTCTCGTTGCAAAAGCCTGACCGCAATAATAGGATGCGCCATAAAACAAATTTCCGCAAATACTCAAACCTTGATTATCTTTGCCATACGATAGCAGATTGGCATCTTGTGGAAGTGGAGTATCAAACTGATTGTCTCCCATCATAAAGCAAATGTTATGAGAGAATTCACAATCAGCGTAATTCAGTGCCCTCCCATCAGCTGGTGAAAGCCAATGTTCAAAAGCCTGTCGGCAAAAAATGAATTTGTTGTTTATGAAACGGATTTTAACAGGATTGGACATATTACTTCCCTTTCCTTGAATGGTACTTCCGCAATCATATGTCCTGCTAATAGTACAATTGGTGATGGTATTATAACTTACAGGCGCATTGGCTATCCAACACTCAATGCCATTGCCATATCTGACCCAGTATTTATAGCCAATTAAAAAAGATGCGCCGATAATGTCAATATGGCAATTTCTGATTTCCGAGTGATCTATACTGCGTATTCCATGCCTTGCAAAACCCATGATTGCGATATTGCGGATGATGCAGCGTTTGATGTTGTAAATTCCATGGTTGTAAGTTGAAAAGCATAAGTTCCCCAAACATTCCGGATTCTTATCAAACTTAAAATACAAATATCGGAATGACACCTTATTTTTTGTGTAGGCGGAAGAAGTGTAAAAGTCGCCTTCTTTCAATATTGATTTTTGGGATTTGACCAAACGTCCATACAATCGGTCGTTTTCACTGTCATACAGGCATCCGATATTGTTGAAACATACTTTATCGGAAGCATCTTCGATGGAAAATCCGGCAAAATTATCCTCACAAGCCATGTCAAGCCGCCAAACTCCAGATAAGGTGTCTTTTTCCCAAGCCGTTGCATTTTTCAGGATTCTAAAGCCACAAAGTACAGGTTTTTCTCCCTGTCCATACGACTCTACAATACAATCGTAAATACCCGATATGCTTTCAAAGAAAACATCTTCACATTTCAGAAACAAATGCAGATTGTTGTTTCTTAGTCTTAACGCCTTTTTGATTGTCCGTAAAGGCGTTTTTTCTGTGAGTCCATCATTCTCGTCATTTCCTTGTGAAGATGAAACATAGATTATCAAGCGGGGTGAATCTTGGGATGCATTTCCCCATGCACATTGCAACAAGCTTGTTAAAGCCAACAAAACAAACATATTTCTCTTATTGGTGTTTCGTATCAAAGAAGTTGCTTCAATATTTCTAAAGATTTAACACGTTCTTTTTCTAATACAGCATTGACTTTATCGTAATCAATCATGCGATTGCATATTGAATAGTCGGTATAATCCGTAATTATTCTATCTTGTAATCCGGTCATTTGGAGGATGCTTTGATTTCTACTACCTGTCTTGTTGTTTGGCAATATCTCAACAAATTGCTTGTTGAAGTTCAGTGCGAATGCCGTTCCGTGGAAAGAATCTGTTATGAAGTACGTGCAATTCTTTATATAGGAAAGGAATTCATCCAAATCAGGCAAGTAAATAAACTTTCCTCCTCGTTGGATCTGATGGAAAGTAGGAGAGATTCTATATAACGGCAATCCTGTATGTTGTGCGAATTTTAGAGCATAGTCGCTTAATACTGGATTATTATGCAACTGATAAACCAGCACATATTTCCTTTGCACATTCTTTTTCTTTTTTATCCATTTGTTCCATTCTTCCCCGGTCAGCAGTAATGTCGGGTCTAATACTTGTCCCACGCAGTTTACTCCCATCTGATGCAGCAAATCAAGAGCTGTATTTTCGCGGACTGCGATGCCGTAATAATCAGTAAGTAACTGTTTGTATTCAGAAAGTATTTGAGGGGTGAAATCCGTCCGACCGAAACTTGCCGCATAAGCCGTTTTGGGTTTTCCTTTTACGAAAGACAAGAAATAAGCTTCATCATACCGTCCGTTCAGTGTAGGTCCCCATACCTGATCGCTTCCAGTCATAAAAATATCAGCATCCAACTGTTTCAAATCCTCATACATTCGGCATTGTTGGGTAAGTTTCAGGTATTTTTTCCGCATCCGGCTGAATTTCATTTCAGCGTTTTTCTCTTCCGGATAGCGTAAAGCGATATATGCCAATTTTTTTAGCGGATTGCCATTCCAGCTCCGCTTGCCGTTCAGATTGGTGGTCACAGCCTTCAGCCCATGCTCGTCATTACGAATATAATCGATGATTTCACAAGTATGGCCAAGGCGTTCCAATATAACAATAGTGGCTATCGACTGGAGTAATGAACCATAATTGGAAGGCGCATGGCGGGTGATTACTTTTATGTCCATCTTATTTTGTATTTAATAAATCGGCTATTTTCCGAGCTGTTGCATCCCCTAAAACTTTTCTGACACCGCACTTTACTTTCCCTTTAACCTCTTCCTTTGTATCTACCACCATCCTTCTCATAATTCTATAAGCCTCGGAATCATCTTCTCCATTGGTGAAAACTTCAAATAATACAGGTTTATCGGTCATCTTTGGATTTACAAATTGTGGCAATGCTTGCAGAAACGTCTCCTTATCCGAAGCGGTCATATACTCAAATCCAAGATCTTCCGCATAGTGTTTCACTAAATAGGGTGACTTACATCCAAAATGTCCTCCTGCTGCACCGAAATCATCTACATATTCTCCAAATTGAGACCAGTTTTGAATGTAATTATGAAACTCATTTCCCTTTCCATTGTTAATCAACATAATACGTATATTATTTTTTATGTGATGATTACCTAAAACATTCATGTCATAGAAAAAAGCCAAATCTCCGAACACCCCAAAATACAGATTTTCTTTGTGTATGAGAGAAGCCCCTACCATGGAAGAAACACAACCATCTATACCATATCCACCGACGTTGCAAAAACTCTGAACTCCTTTTGGCAATTCCAACAAATTCCATGCTCTAAAACTATTCATGATACCCGCATGAAGCTCTGAGCTTGAAGGAAGTTGCTTAACGGTTTTTGTGGCAATCCATATATTAGAGAAGGGCAAGTCCGCATTTTCTAATTTTGCGACTAATTCTTGGTACGCTTCTTTATAAGCATCATACAATGAAGATCGTTTTTGGGAAGCATCTTTTAAGTGATAATGCTCAAAGAAGCTCGTCTCATCCATTTCAAATATATATGATAACTTCATGAAAGTATCTTTTATTTCACCATCTGGATTAACCCTCCATACTGTTTTAGGCTTTAAGCTGCTGAAGAAATCAGCCCCGGCGATTTCACCTATTTGTATCAGCAAATCAATATGTTTTAAAGGACTATCGGAATATTCTTGGGCAGCAATCAAATCATATTTTATTCCATATTGACCACTGTACCCACTGCTCATTTCATAAAAGACAGCACTGTCGTTGTCCGCACAGAATCGGTCAATTGCTTCAGTCTCTTCTTTAGTGAATTTTCGATGAGAGCCAACAAAAACAACTATTTTTCCTTGCGGCAAACTTGGGAATTCATCACGTATTCCAATTCGTTTTATAACATTTACACGTGGAAGTTCTTTCACATTAAAATTTCGGCTATACCGTGTTTGTAGGTTTATGTGTACTGGACCTCCGCCATGCCTCCTGCATTCCGTTAAAGCCTTGTTTATCTGAATGGAACAATTCCATGAATCATCATTCATCTTAACGACAGGAACTTGAACACTCAGAAATACAGTATCATTTGGAAGATTTGTCCTGTCTGTAACTTGTGGTATCAGATGCCCGATCTTCTCGTTCATCTGTGATGATGTAATGGCGATAACAGGCAATTTCCTATAATAGGCTTCTGTCAATGCAGGCATATAATTACGGGAGGCTGTTGCACCTGTACAACTTAAGACAACAGGTTCTCCTGTTTCTTCGGCAATACCACAGGCCATATATGCGGCCGAGCGTTCATCAACGCAAGAATACATCTCAAAATACGAATCTGCTTGAAGACTGGCAACCAAACAAACATTTGTTGACCCTGGAGAAGCTATAACTCTTTTTATATTATGTGCTTTCAATAGGGCTATCAATAATTGAACATTCTGTTCTTCACTATAGTTCCATTTCATAATCCACAATTTAAGAATAATTTATTACTTAATCAAAATCATAACTTACATCATCGTACGTGATAAGGCCGGCACCACCACTCATATAAATGACATCCCCAACAATTGTTCGACCATAATTGCTGGTGAGAAACACTGCCATATTGGCAATTTCTTCTGGCATTATCATCCTTCCAATAGGGTTATATTTATTATCAATGCTTTCACCTTGAATCTTGTTCAACATAGGTGTAGCTGTAGGTCCAGGAGCAATTCCATTGACGATAATTCCATGTTTCACCAATGACTTGGCAAGTCCCAATGTCAAACCTCGTAGCCCCCATTTAGACAAAGCATAAGCTGAATTTACAGGACGAAACTTGATGAAGAACAGATATTCAAAATGTTACCATTTATTTTATAAGCAATCATGTGTTTTGCAACAACTCGTGACAAGAAAAATGCTCCTTTCAAGTTTGTGTCCATCACATTGTCATATTCCTCTTCACATGCATTGGGCAAATATCCACCGATTACTCCGGCATTATTCACCAAGATATCTATATGTCCAGTCATAGATAAAATTTCATCCAGTATGCTGTCAAAACTATTGACATCTTTATTATTTAACACACATGTATAAATCTTGCCCTTGGCATTGTCCACCTTGTTCAATTCTGTTTTCGCCTGATTTAGTCTCACTTCATTTCTACCCGTAATGACAATGGCTGATATTCCACTTCTCAAAAAGGCTTTAGCTATGGCTAATCCAATGCCACCTGTTCCTCCGGTTACTAATGCTATTTTTCCGTCTAAACATTGGTTTATAGGTAAAATAGAGATATTAGCTATAACTTTTTGGGTCGGCATATTCCGCAAAACAAACAGAAAAGCTTTTTTAATCGACTTAATATTCATCGTGCATCAATATATAATTTGTTCTTTACTTTTTATAAATGCATTTATAGTACTTTATAAACAATTCCTTTGGGGATTTAGAAGAAAATAGAGCATGAATAATATTCATGTATACTCTTGCCTTAATTTTTGCTTTTTCTTTTTGGGTAAATAGAAAAAGTATACTCCATATCAAGAATCTCATAATAGAACGTATTGTGAGTACCATTGTTAGGATAATTTTCTTTAATATGGAATTTTCGGAATAGAATTTAACGCTTCCTTTCATGTGAACTGGTTCTGTAGCTGTCTGCATGACAGACCAAGTACCACCTTGGATGTGATATTGCACAATATCACCATTTACGATACATCTATATCCCATCTCATTAAGTTTTGTAGAAACAGCTATATCCTCTGGACAAAAGAAATAATATTCATCAAACCAACCAATTGATTTAAAAATATCTGTTTTTATCAGAAATGCAGCTCCCATAATATTGAATGTCTTAAAACACCCCTTTCGTTCTACATACTGTGTATCTTGAAACTTAAATCCCAAATAGGATTTTAGAAAAGTCCAAAAGCCAGTTTTATTACGTCCACAAAACTGAGCTCTTCCATCCGGATATTTTATATTGGGACTGACTACAGCAACATCATCTTTTTGATGTTCCATCGTCTTTACTAATCCATCTATGACGGGTGAATCCATCAAGGTATCATCATTTAAAATATAACAATACCTTCCTCTAGCTTGTCGAAGCGCCAAATTATTATTTTCAGAAAAACCACGGATTTCATTGCTTTCAATAAAAGTGGCCCAAGGGAAATCACGCTTAACTTTTTCTATGTTCTCTTTTGAAAATAAGTAAGCTACAATCAAAGTTTCGTATGAAATAGTGGTGTACTTCTTTATACCCTCAAGACATGGATAAAGATTCTTCAGATTGTTCATACAGACAATCACGATGGAAACTTGCAAGTTATTCATATAATTTAAGACGTTCCTTTCCTAATGTGTTAATTGAATATTTCCTTTCAAATACATTATGTGCATTCAGAGAGAATTGGTGATACAAATTTTCATCATTTGCCAATTCCAATATTTTATTTGCCATGTCGGGCGCATCTTCTGCTATATAACAATCTTTTGAATTTTCGAAATCTAGTCCTTCAACACCAATTTTTGTAGAAACAAATGGTACTGAATAATTTGCGGCCTCCAAGATTTTCATCCTCATCCCACTACCTATGTTTATAGGAACAACCATAATTGAATTTTGCAATCCAACATTCAAGTCATCAACAAAACCTCTAAATACAACATTGCTATTCAGTACATGTATTTCTTTTTGGGAGTTTTGATCCCAAGCACCGATGATTTCGAGTTTAATATTGGGGTTCTGCAAAGTAATTATGGGTAGAACATTGGATACAAACCATTTTATTCCATCAAAATTAGGATAATGTCCACTTCCACCTATAAAAGTTAGTCTATTTGAAAACATTTGATTTTGGAAATCCATAACACAATTAGATATAGCAAGTGTTGACACGCATACATTGGTTGTTAGTCCCGCATCTAAAAGTTTGCACCTATCAATTTCAGTAAGTGAGGCAACAATATCATATTTATTTAAAATTGCAATCTCACTGTCCTTAAAAAAATTATTTAAGAATAAACTATAGATATCTTTTCCGTTGGTTAATTCATGCCTGACCCATCCCAACTCATGATGGATGAATATTTTTTTTATATTTTTAGGAATAGCATAAATCAACGGATGTAATCCAAGGAATTCTATTTGTACTACATCTATAGCATTTGAAACAATTGTATCATTCACACATCTTATCAATCCTGGAGTAATACTTTCAGTTAAATTCATCTTGTTCATTGCGCAATTTGAATCCCCGAATTTAACCTTTCCACAAAAATAGCGTAAAATTTTTCGCAAATATTCATATTTCTGAAAATGAGTATTTCTATAATCGTACATCAAAAAATGAACATTAGGCAATTGTTTTTTTAGTCCCGACAACTGTTCATAATTATTATATCTCTTATTATACAATGTTAAGAAATAAACATCTTTATATTTACTTACAAACTCCAGCATATAATAAACCCCAGTATTTCCACCTGAATTAAGCGGCCAGGGTAAAAAAGGAGAAACTATCAAAATATTTTTCATCTTATAGCCTCTTTTAAAAAGTTTAATGATTTAATTCTTTCCTGTAGAATCTGATTATTCACATGGTTCCAATTGAATACGTTATCAATTATATCAATGTCTGAATCAACATTAATTAACTGATTATTTAATTGGAATGTCGAAAGTAAGATCCACGATTCGGCTATTGCCTCTTTTCTGATTACTTATTACATAAAAAGGTTTGTTGAATAAGATAGAGAATATGGTTCCGTGAAATGATCTGTAACAACGAGTTTAGCCTTATATATACCTTTTAACCAATCTTCTATTTAATAGTAAGCAGTGTATTTTGATACGTCCATGACGTCAAATATAGACTCACCATACAAGCTTCATGCTTATCCATCTGTTTAAACATTTACGTTTGGTCAACTCTCCTGTATGTGGAAATGGGTCATGGACGGTCAGAAGTATCTTTTTTCGAAAAAGATACATAAGCCATTCACTGAAATCAAAGAATCCGGTAGAGTGTAATATCTCAAATTTTTGTTTAAGCAGGAAATGCAACAATTTAATCGAGAGTATGATGTTGGATAGTGCAAATGCCTTCTGCTAACTCTGTTTATGACAAAGGTATTCTCCCAATCTAAAACCTCTTGTATAGTTGACAGTTCTTTTTTATATATATATCAGCTTTAAAAACTCCGGCTTTTGGATACAAAGTCTCTATGTTGAGGAAAGTTGACTGCTTAGAGTGCGGAGTTACTTCTAAAAAATATTTCACATTGATGCCTTTAGTACGTAATTGCGAAACAAAAGGTAAATCGCAATCCATAAAAAATGGTTTTGAATAAAATACAACATTCATGTTATTTTGATTTTAAGAAAGACTCTTCTTCAAGAAGTGAATAGAAAGCTGTTTGATTTTTTCAATTCTATGGTTTATGATATTCCAGTCCAAGTTCATGGTATTATGACTGTCAATTTCAAATAAGGAAAATAAGGATGATATTCTTGCATTCCCTCTCATATTATTTCCAATAAATATAAATTTTTTATTGAATAAGATAGAAAAAACAGTCCCATGGTAAGAATCTGTAATAACTAAATCGGCATAAAAAATATTGCTCAGCCATTGTTCAATGCTAACTGATTGAGATTTGTTCAAAGATGTCTTTTGAAAATCTTTTTTCATTTTGGCTGACATTTCTTTTATAAAAGAATCAGTCGACGGACTTTCGTCAAGAATATAGCAATAGATTTTATGTTCAGTATGTTTGGCGTTTAGAACATTTTTGCTTTCAAACAACGATCGATAATCTGAAACGTCTAAAAGCATCGTTGGGTCTATAACAATTTCTGCACGAGGATTTTGCCAACCATACTGTTCAAAACGGTCAAGCATAAATAGTTCTCTTACTGAAACAGCATTAAATTGCTTGTATAATTTAGACAGGCGTTTTATGTCTTTATCAGACAATTCATTTTCTTCTGTGCCCATCGAAACACCATAAGCAATTCTTTTTACTTTCCGTTTGTCTAAGAATGAAAAAAAATAGCTATAAAGCCCTATTTGCATGGTCATTTTTTTTCGCCATACTTGGTCTGAACCAACAAGGAAACAATCATATTGATTACAAACAGCCTTAACCTCTTTTAAAGATTTTACTTCTATAGTATGTGGTATATACTTCATATAAAAATCCCAAACGGATTCATTTACTTTATTTCGCTTTTTATTGAAATTCAATTCTGAAAATATGATGACTTCTCTATGCTTGAGGATATAGCGCATAAAAAAACGTTTACCATAAGCAAATGGTTTTTTATACCATTTTAAATGACGGTATCTGGTTAGAAAGATATGGTTAATCTCGTGCCCTAATCCCTGAATAACTTTTACAAGAGCGTATCGTTGCAGATTTCCTCCATAGTTGTTATCTAAAGGCAAGTTTAATAAAGCAATTCTCATAAAGTCATTTTATTGTTTGGTCAAAATCTTCTTTGCAATAATAGCAAAGAATTTACTCCGGGTATATTTATCTATACCAACACCCCATACTGCTATCAATATAATCGCTATAGAAACTACAGTACAAATTAGAAAGTTCACAAAAATGAAGCAATCTAAATTCATGGTTAAATAGATAGGTATGGGCAAACAGAACAATGTTACTAATAGGCAAGGACGAAACACTCCCCAAATATCAGCCATTGAATAATTGGCAAGTTTTACTATAAGTATAGGCTTTACCATAAGTCCAAGGATTGCATAAGTTATAAGGCTTGCCCACGATAAAGCAACTGGCGAAAATCCCAATTTAAACAACAAATAAATAATCGGGAATCTAATCAAACCTAATGTTGGAGAGATTAAAGCATTTTCTTTCAATCTTCCTATAGCATACAAAGCCGTGTAAAATGAAGTGTCAAATACTTGAAAGAGGCTTTGCACAATTATCAACTGAAGGAAAATCGTTGCATATTCAGGAACCACTCCTAACCACAAATGCAACAAGGGGTGAGCCAATAAACAGATGGGCAAGCATAAACACAACATAAGATAGTAAGAATACTTTGTTGATTCCAATAACAATTGGTGTGAGCCTTTAATATCTTTAGATGCTAATCTTTTCACAATTTGTGGATTAACTGCTGTTCTAAAGTTTGTAACAAATTGGTTAGCTGCCATATTGACTTGCAATGATATTGCTCTTGCTGCTACTACAGCTGGTGAGAAAAACATATTAATCAACAATAATATTCCTTGACTATTAAGAGCCGTTGATGATGAAGCAAACAAGCTCCAACCTGAAAAGCTTGCTATTTCTTTAAATATTTTTCGGTCAAATGACATTAAAAAGCGAGATTCCTCAAATTTATTCCGACAATATATTCGATAAAAGATCATTAAGCTAACTTGAATAATTAATAAAAGAGTCGCATAAAGTTTAAGTTTGTCAAAATTTCCAATGGAAAGTAAGAAGCATATTGCCAATTTGGCACTCACTTCTACAATACTCACATAAGCATATATTGACATTCTTTCATGAGCTATAATTGTCGCATTATAGGGTACTTGTGTCAATGTGAATGCAGCTGTGACAATGGATAGGTGATAGACATACTCTGCTGCGGAAAGACGTTCTGATGCAATGACCATCTTGTTATGCAGAAACCATAATCCCACAGTTTCTGCTATTATAACGACAAATAATGCAATAATAATATGGACATTCAATGTAGTTGCAAATGTTTTTTTTAACTTTTCAAAATTGTTTTCACCTAAAGCATAAGTTAAAAACCGGGAAGAACCAGTAGCTAATGCATTGTTAATGAAAGAAAGAAAACCTACAATACCACCAACTGCCTGATAGATTCCATAATCATCAACACCTAACTTTTGAAGGATAACTCGTGATGTGTACAATGACACAAGCATTGTAAACATCATACGAAAATACAAAAATATAGTATTTTTAGCTATTCGCTTGTTACTGCTTTCTTGATATCTTTCCATTTGGAATAATAGAAGAATTATAAGAAAATAAAAAACACATTGCCATCCAAATATAACTCTCGACTAATGCCCCGCTCATAAATCCATGGACAATTTCTGAGATAAAAAGTATGGCAAAAAACATATAAAAACTATTAGACCCAAGTGCTGGAATCAATTTCTTTATACAGATATAAATGACCAATAAGAAAAAAGGAATGCTGCCGATATATCCCATGGTCATTATGGCTTCCAACCATATATTATGAGGGTGTAAACCAAAGAAAAAAGTCAATGCCGGAGGTGTTATTAATCCGGGGAATTTGCCCCATAGCGGATTCATTTCTATTTGTTCTATAGCATATTCACTTAATGATTCACGTCCATTCAAGTCTCCGTAATAATAGAATGCTGAAAATGTATCCCCAAGCCTGGGATTTACCATGGTCATGATAGAAATAACATCATTTATGTATATAGTAAATAGAGAATAACCTATAACACATATGGTAAGGATAGATACACATTTCTTTATGGAAAATCTTTTAAACAGCCAAATACAAAATAGCACAACGACAATACACAATAAAGGTCCACGTTTGCCCATACTTAATATTAGAATTAAGTCTACTATCCCTATTGAGAATACCATCCACTTGGAAATAATCTTTCTGTGCCATGCATAAATTACAGCTAAAAGAGCAAATACAATATCATAAGAAAACACTATCAAAGTGACCCCGTTGAATTTTAAAGCTTCAACTAACAAAAAACTTAGCCCGTATTTAGATAATATTATCGCCATTAATGTAGCAAACCCCACACACGAAATAGGTAGATAATATTTAATTATCTTATCAAATTGGTCGGTGCGTTTACGGAAATAGTAAGAAATGGAAAAGTAGAAAAGAAAGTTATATACCAATAGGCTTGAAGTGTATACTCCATATTCCAAATCTTTGATTCCCTTAA
>OGPX01000979.1_pt1 | contig 20604 bp, 15 predicted proteins | sample 1553101 | NCBI WGS metagenome assembly OGPX01 (sample SAMEA2579964, study PRJEB22360) | human gut metagenome | biome: human gut; feature: human-associated habitat; material: faeces | place: Denmark | collected 2008/2010
TGGTCTCTGTCGCATTAGTGGCTGCCGCCGGTTTCCTGTACGGATATGTTGACGGGACTATTCATGCTCTGCAAATACAGGTCGCATTGGCGGTATTGGTTCAGGCGATCAGTCTGGCAGGGGCTTTCGAGCTACAGGTGCTTTAGGTACGATGAAATGCCGGTGCTTTTGTGGATAGTGTTTCCCTCCGTCTGGTCTTTGGCATATTATGCTGGATCATCCTGTTGCAATGGTATCGGATGAACCGGACGGATGAATCGGATTTTGAGGAGATATCCGGAACTGAGGCGGATAAGGGACAAGAAGAAGCGGTTCCCGCTGGTGAAACTTTTCTGGATCGCGTATCGGTAAAAGACGGTTCCCGCATTCATATCATCCATCTCGAGGAACTGTTATATCTGCAAGCCGGAGGCGATTATGTGACGATTTTTACTCCGGGTGGCCAGTATGTGAAGGAACAGACGATGAAATATTTTGAGACACATCTTCCACCTGCTCTGTTTGTGCGGATTCACCGTTCTTGCATTGTCAATACCGAACAGATTTTACGAGTGGAGCTATTCGGAAAAGAAAATTATCAGGTCCGTTTGAAAAACGGAGTTTGTTTGCGGGCAAGCAATGCCGGTTATAAGCTCCTGAAAGAGCGTCTTTCTCTTTAAGAAAGAGGAATCGAAATGTTAATTTTAGCAGAATTTGATACCATTGTGTAAAGTTTTGCCCTTTGTAACACTTTTTATTGCAAAGCTCTTCCTGACTTAACATATATTGTCTGTAAAAGGCTTGACAAACGGTCTTGACACATGTATCTTTGCATTGTGGTTTTTTCATAATAGTATTAGATTTAAGGTTAACAAAGTTGGTTAGGGGTTGTCGTGAGACAGCCTTTAATTGTTTATAGAGGGGAGCTTTTCCCCTTTTTTATTTTTCATATGACGGATCTTGTTATGTTTTGGCTTCACCTTGTCCTTTCACTCTTTGATTATCAAAGTGTACAAGGGTGAAGGTGAACATTGGGACTGCCTTCACCTTAAAAATTTGCTTTCACCCAGTGTCTCGTCCTGAAATAGGTTGACTATGCTCCCCCTTCTGTCTCTTATCCGAAGCAACCTATTTAAGTGAAAAATAAAGAGATTATGAATGTGTATAATGGTTTAATATATAATCATTTAATGTTTGTCTTATATCCTTCTATCTTATCGACCTAAGTCGAAAACCTTTTTGCCCATTGTCGAAAGCCTTTTTGCCCAAGGTCGAAAAGGTATTCGACTTAGGTCAAAAGCTCTATGGCATTATAGTTTGGCGATAGAAGCATGGCAGTTGTAGCTTTATAACACACTTCCCGTACTCGGTTTACTTTTTTCGGTGAAGGCGGTTGGCAGATTATGGCGAAAAAACAAACAGATAGTGTGTAGTCAACCTTCGTTTGTTTAAAAAGAACGTGTATCTTTATCTTCAAATAACTGGAATGTGATGGAATTACGAACAGAGAATGTGACGCGTTATATCATGCCTCTTCGGGAAGGCGGATCGTTGCCGGCATTGGCGGAAGCTGATGACGAGTTTAAATATGTCGTGAAGTTCCGTGGGGCAGGCCACGGGACGAAAGCGCTGATAGCCGAACTGGTTGGCGGTGAGATAGCCCGTGCACTTGGTTTCCGGGTTCCCGAGCTGGTCTTTCTGAATCTGGACGAAGCTTTCGGGCGTACCGAAGGTGATGAGGAAATCCAGGATCTGCTGCAAGGCAGCCGGGGATTAAACCTCGGCCTGCATTTTCTGTCGGGAGCTCTTACTTACGACCCGGTAGTGACGAAGGTCGGGGCTGAGCTGGCGTCCCGTATCGTGTGGCTGGATGCGTTTCTGACCAATGTAGACCGTACATTCCGGAATACCAATATGCTGATGTGGCATAAGGAACTGTGGCTGATCGATCATGGCACTTCGCTTTATTTCCATTATTCATGGGTGAACTGGCAAAAGCATGCCGTAAGTCCGTTCGTGCAGGTCAAAGATCATGTGCTGCTACCCGAAGCTTCCGGGTTGGAGGAGGCGGATGCCGATATGAAACGCCTGCTGACGGAGGAGAAGATCCGGGAGATCGTGACTCTGATTCCCGACGACTGGTTGCATTGGAGTGAAAGTCCCGGTAGGCCGCAAGAGATAAGAGAGATTTATATCCGGTTCTTATGTGAGAGACTGGCACATTCCGAAACATTTATAAAAGAAGCACAAGATGCAAGGAAAGCACTTATATGAATATGCCGTTATCCGTTTGGTTCCCAGAGTAGAGCGTGAGGAGTTTTTCAATGTGGGAATTATTCTGTTCTCGAAAAGAGCGAAATATATCAAGGCGCTTTATAAGGTAGACGAGGACAAGTTGAATCTGTTTTCTTCTGAGTTGGACCGTGAATCGTTGTTTGCCAATCTGCATGTTTTCGATAAAATCTGTTCCGGCACGAAAGAGGGCGGCCCTATCGCTGCTCTGGACATCCCGGAACGGTTTCGGTGGCTGACAGCAGTGCGGAGTGCATCTATCCAGACTTCACGTCCGCATCCGGGTTTCTCCGACGACTTGGACCAGACGTTGGAGATACTGTTCAGGGAATTGGTTCTGTAACGATATTGTAATTGATAGTAAACAGCGATTTAATACTCCGGTTGTTCCTTTGCAGCGGTTTTAATTAGGTGAAAATATATTTGTTTTAACGCAAAAAGAACAAACATGGAGATTAAGAGTAGAGTAACCCGGTTTGCGGGTTTCCTATGGATCGCAGGTGCATTACAGGGATTCCCTGTAATCTATTCCGCCAATCCGGGCGGAATCATAAGCGTAGCCCGGCAGGGCACGTATCATCTGACAGGTACGATTGTGGATGGATACGGAGAACCCGTTATCGGAGCCAATGTAGTGGAAAAAGGAACGACTAACGGGACGGTGACCGATATCGACGGGAAGTTTTCGCTGGAAGTAGCCCCTGACGCTGTGTTAACCATCTCTTTTATCGGATATATCTCGAAAGAAATCACACTGAAAGGAGAGAAAGAGCTGAAAGTGGTCTTGGTGGAAGATACACAGACGTTGGACGAAGTGGTCGTGGTCGGTTATGGCACACAGAAGAAAGTGAACCTGACCGGAGCCGTCGAACAGGTGACCAGCGAAGTGTTTGACAATCGTTCCGTTCCCAACGTGACACAAGCCCTGCAAGGTTCGATCCCCAACTTGAACATCCAGTTGACTGACGGCAAGCCGACCCGTTCGGCGAGTTATAATGTCCGCGGTACGACTTCGATCGGGCAGGGTGGTAGCGCACTGGTCCTGATCGACGGTGTGGAAGGTGATCCCTCGATGTTGAACCCGAACGATATCGCTAGCGTGTCTGTCTTGAAAGATGCCGCTTCGGCTGCCATCTATGGGGCGCGCGGTACTTTCGGGGTCGTACTGATCACCACCAAAGAGCCGACTAAGGACAAGACTTCCATTACCTATTCCGGAAATTTCGCCATGCAGAAACCGGTGACGGTTCCCGACTTCGTGACCGACGGATATGAATATGCCAGTCATTTCTATGAAGCCTATCATGCATGGAACAACTATTCGGCCGACCCTAAGAACATCAACAAGACGCAGGAATTCTCCCTCGGCTGGCTGGAAGACTTCAAAAGACGGAAGGAGCAGGGCATAACTGACGAGGTGACGGTCGATGCTACCGGTAAATATGTCTATTACGGCAACGAGGATTATTATGACGCCCTGTACAAGAAAACGACTTTCGCACAGGACCATAACTTGTCGGTGACCGGTAACAACGGGAAACTGAACTACTACGTTTCCGGACGGTTCTATGGCTACGACGGTTTGTTCCGCTATAATACCGACAATTATAAGATGATGAACCTGCGTGCGAAAGGTTCCGTACAGGTGTTCGACTGGCTGAAGATCGAGAACAATATGGATTTTTCCAATATGGATTACCATAACCCGATCAACGTCGGCGAAGGCGGCTCCATCTGGCGTAATATTTCCGATGAGGGCCATCCGACCTCGCCTATCTTCAACCCCGACGGCAGCCTGACTTTCTCGGCCGCTTATTCGGTCGGTGACTTTATCTATGGCAAGAACGGTATCGATACCAATAACAAGGTGTTGAAGAATACGACCGGCTTTACTGCTTCCTTTCTGGAAAACAAGTTGCACGTACGGGGCGACTTTACGTTCCGCAACACGGACGAGGGACAAACGCAACGCCGTGTACCGGTTCCCTACAGCACGCACGAAGGGCAGACGGTCGAACTGAGCGCCAAATACAATGACTTGAAGGAAAGTAATATGCGGACCGAGTATATTGCGACCAACCTGTATGCCGATTATGAGGATACATTCGGTGATGCGCATTATTTCAAAGGTATGGTCGGTTACAACTATGAACAGTCAACTTATAAGAGCACCTATGTGCAGCGTAACGGGTTGCTGCTCGACGATTCGGAAAACATCAACTTGGCGCTGGGAGATGCGATCACTACGTCGGGAGGTTATAACAGATGGCGCGTGGCAGGTGGCTTTTTCCGTCTGAACTATGCGTTCAAGGATCGCTATCTGTTGGAAGTGAATGGACGCTATGACGGTTCTTCCAAATTCCCGACCGATCAGCAATGGGCGTTCTTCCCTTCTGTCTCCGGTGGATGGCGCGTGTCGGAAGAGGCGTTCTGGAAGGTGAACCCGGATTTGTTCTCCAATCTGAAAATACGTGCTTCATACGGTTCGTTAGGGAATGGTAATGTTTCTCCCTATAGCTTCCTCGAGTTGTTGAGCATCAGCACTTCCGGTCGTGTCCTGAACGGTTTGAAGAACAAGTATACGAGTGCTCCTGCCGTCATGCCTGACGGACTGACCTGGGAAACGGCAACGACGACCGATGTCGGACTGGACTTCGGCATGTTGAACAACCGCTTGCAATTTAACGGTGACTATTACATCCGTAAGACAACGGATATGTACACGGTCGGCGAAACGCTTCCCGATGTGTTCGGCGCCTCTTCTCCCAAAGGCAACTATGCCGACATGACGACCAAGGGATGGGAAATCACGCTAACTTGGCGCGACCAGTTCACATTGGCGGAGAAACCGTTCAACTACGAGATCCGTGGTACGCTGTCCGACTATATCTCGACCATCGACCGCTATAACAACCAGACAGGTAACCTGGATGACTACTATGCCGGCAAGCGTGTAGGTGAAATCTGGGGATATGTGACTGAGGGGCTGTTCAAGGATCAGGCCGATATCGACAGCCATGCTGACCAAACATTGATCCAGTCTTCTTCCAAGCGTATCACTTATCCGGGAGATGTGAAGATCAAGGACCTGAACGGCGACCATGTGATCGATTACGGCAATAACACTGTAGACGACCACGGCGACAAGACCGTAATCGGAAATGCGTTGCCTCGCTATGCGTATAGCATCAACCTTTCCGGTGACTGGAACAACTTCTTCCTTTCCGCCTTCTTCCAGGGGGTGGGTAAACAGGATTGGTATCCCAGTTCGGAATGTATTTTCTGGGGACAGTATAACCGCCCGTATAACAACATGCCTACCTGGCATCAGGGCAATTATTGGACAGAAGACAATACGGATGCTTATCTGCCCCGTTATGCCGGCTATAATGCTTCCCTGAAGTCTACACCGCAGACCCGCTACTTGCAGAATGTCGCTTATATCCGTCTGAAGAACCTGCAATTCGGCTACACTTTGCCACAGCCGATCGTTTCGAAAGCCAAATTGCAGAATGTACGGGTTTATATTTCGGCCGAGAATCTCTGGTGCTGGTCCCCGCTCTACAAGCATACGCGTGACCTCGACGTGACGAACATCTACGGTTCCGATCCCGACCTGACGGATGCCGATATGTCGTCCGGACTGAACGGGAACCGTGGTAGCGGTGACGGGAACAGCTATCCGCAGATGAAGAGTGTGAGTTTAGGTTTATCAGTAACATTTTAATTAAAGAACTATCAACGACATGAAACGGATTATATATTCTTTTGTATCAGTCTGTTTACTCCTTTCCTCCTGCTCAATGGACGAGACACCGCAGGCTTCGGTGGACAAAGACACAGTCTTCAGGACGGAGAAAGGGCTGGAAACATATTCCTATTCTTTCTATAATATGCTCCCTTCCGTCAGTGACGGTTTCAGGCAGGATGCCATGTGCGATTATGGAGCGGTGACCAGCTTCGACAACTTTATCCGCGAAGGGGCTTACTCGGCCGAGTTGAGCAGCGGGTGGTCGTGGAGCGATCTGCGCAACATCAACTACTTTATTGAGAACTGTACGAACGAGGCGGTCGATGAATCTGTCCGTAACAACTATATCGGCTTGGCCCGCTTTTTCCGCGCTTACTTCTATTACGAGATGGTAGTACGTTTCGGTGATGTGCCTTGGATAGACCGTACGTTAGGTGTGGACGACGAGTTGCTGTATGCTCCCCGCGATTCGCGGACTATCGTCATGGATCATGTGTTGGAAGACCTGGACTTCGCTTGTGAGAATATCTCGCGGACGAAGGACGAAACCGGTTCTCTGGTGACGAAATGGGTGGCTTATGCGTTGAAATCCCGTATCTGCCTCTTCGAAGCTTCTTTTCGCAAGTATCATACGGAGTTGGGATTGACCGACTCGGCCGACGAATGGTATCAGGAGGCTGTCCGTGCTGCCGAAACGGTTATGAAGGAAAGCGGCCATTCTATTTATACGGGTGAGGGTACGGATGCTTCTTTCCGCTCGCTGTTCATCAGTGATAAGCCGGTAACTAGTGAAGTGATGCTGGCGAGCTGCGCCGATGCCGGGCTGGCTGTGTTGGGCGAAGCTAACTGGTGGTGGACTTCAGGCACGTACGGAGCGCGTTTCAGTATGATCCGTACCTTTGTCAATACTTTCCTGAATACGGATGGGACACCGTTTACGGATCGTGCCGGTTACGAGACGATGGAGTTCTATGACGAATGCCAGAACCGTGACGCACGCCTTGCCCAGACGATCCGCACACCGGGGTATGAACGCGACGGGGTGCCTGCCGCTCCTAACTTCAACGGTTATTCCTATACGGGCTACCAACCGATCAAATATACGTTGGATGATACCAAATACGATGCCGGTGCTTTGAATACGAATGCGATTCCGTTGTTCCGTTATGCCGAAGTCCTGCTGAACTATGCCGAGGCAAAAGCTGAGTTGGGGACGCTGACGGATGCGGATTGGGCGAATACGGTCGGTGTGTTGCGTGCACGCGCCGGTATCACCGGCGGTCTTTCTGCCAAGCCAACCAAGGTGGATGCTTATTTCCAGCAAAACTATTTCCCGAATATTTCCGATCCGGTCATCCTCGAAGTGCGTCGTGAGCGTTCCGTCGAACTGGCTCTGGAGGGTTTCCGCTTCACCGACCTGAAGCGTTGGAAACGCGGTGAGCTGATGACGATGCGTTGGACTGGTATATATGTTCCCGCCTTGAATGTCCAGATGGACCTCGACAAAGACGGTACGCCGGACGTGATCTTCTATAAGGGAGAGAAGCCGACCGGTCTGCCTGCTTCCTGTACGCCTGTTTCAGTAGGAGAGGGCACGCAGCAGGGATTGACCGGGGCGGATTCGGGTAATCTGACTTGGTCGGACGATGATCCGCGTATCTGGTACGACGATGGTCGCCAGTATTACTACCCGATTCCTCAGTCGGCAATCATCAAAAATGGAAACCTGAAACAGAATCCTGGTTGGTAAATGTGTAATCGATAAATGATAAGGATATGAAAAAGACAATAAGTGTATTTGCTTTGGTCCTCCTGCTGGCAGCTTTGCTCCAGTCATGGGTCATGAAAGAATCCCATCCGGCCACAGGCGGGAGGAGCGAACTGAACGTGGCGACTTTCAACCTCCGTATGGATACGGAAAAAGATGGTGTGAATGCCTGGCCGAACCGCAAAGAGATGGTGAAAGGACTGATCCGCTTCCACGATTTCGATATCTTCGGGACACAGGAAGGGTTCAAGCACATGTTGGACGGGATTGCCGAGTTGGATGGGTATGCCTATATCGGTGCCGGGCGCGATGACGGCGAGGATGCGGGCGAACATTCCGCTATCTTCTATAAGACCAGTCGTTTCGATTTGTTGGACAAGGGGAATTTCTGGTTTTCCGAAACACCGGATGTTCCGGGCAAGGGCTGGGATGCTACTTGCTGCAACCGTATTTGCTCCTGGGGTAAGTTTCGCGATAAGGAGAGTGGCAAGGTGTTCTATTTTTTCAATTCCCATTACGACCATCAGGGGAAGGTGGCACGCCGGGAATCCTCCAAACTGCTGATCGCTCGTATCAAGCAGATTGCCGGAACGGATGCGACGGTCTTTGCGACGGGAGACTTCAATGCCGTTCCGACCGATGAACCGATGGTGACGCTAGCATCCGACGGTCTGTTGCTGGACTCGTATGACCTGAGCGAGCAGCCGCGTTATGGTACGGAAGGTACTTACAACAGCTTCAAGACGGATTCTGAGATGATGAACCGCATCGATTATATCTGGGTGACGAAGGGGACGAAGGTGAAAAAGTATGCTGTTCTCAACGATATGCAGTACGGTCGTTTCCCGTCGGATCATTTTCCCGTGATGATACAAGTCACGTTTTAAAGTTTATTTGAATGACAGGTACGGTGTGAGCCGTTTCTTGTCCGTATCTGTAAATTCTTCTATCAGTTGCAGGTTCTCCCATCCGGAGAGCCTGCTTTTTTGTTTCCGGAGCTGTTCGATCGCTTTTGCCTGTCGGTAGTCGAGGTAAGGGTGTTTGCGGAGAGCGGCGGCGGGTAAGGCGTTGACCTCTAACCGGCGTACATGGAGCGTGTCGGCAATGAACCAGGGGGCGAGGGCTTGGTAGCGTTCTTCATCGATCCCATACACTTCCGCCAACTGGCTGACATCGTAGAAGCCTCCTAAGAGTTCTCTGTATTTCATGATCCGCCGAGCGAAGGTGCTGCCGATGCCAGGGACTTTTTTCAGGATCGTGGTGTCGGCGGTGTTGAGTTCGACGAGGGTTCCCGGCGCGTACTTTTCCGTTCGAGTGTATAGGGTATATCCTTTCCTCTTCTTGCCTGTAGGGTAGGAGTTGTTACCTGTAAGGGTAGGACTTTTATCTTTAAGGGTATTCTTGGTTTTATTCGGATGAGGTCCGGATTCTTTCCGGATGAAATTTTTTCCCCCTTCGGATGTATTTTTTCCGGTGATGATCCGTCTTTCGCCCGGTGCTTGTCGGTTTTCCGTTCGATGGGCATCTGTCTGCGCTTCGATAGGCATCCGTTTCGTGTTTGTCCAAAGCAATAAGATCCAGGAAATAGTGATGAGGCAAAGGAGTAAAGCCAGTGCTCTCCGTTCGCCTTTGGAGAAGTAGAGAAGGTCGCGCCAGTTCATGGTAAGAAAGTATTTTTTCGAATGGTTTTGGTCTCCATAAGACAGTTATTATTAAATGAATACTATTTTACAAAGGTATAAGTTCCCTGCCGATATGCAAGGAACTTACGGGTTTATTTTAAAATAGTTTCTTCAGCTGGTCAAGCAGGCCGAGTTCGTTTAGGAATACGATGCCGATGGCGATCGGGGAAACGTATTTCATGAAGAAGACATAAATGGAGAAGAGACGGAACTTGATCGTCCCTTCGTTGGTCAGCTCGGCTTTCAGGATTTTCTTGTCGACACGTGTCCCGACGAAGATGCAGGTCAGCATTCCTCCTAACGGCAGCATGATCTTGGCCGTCAGGTAATCCAGTGCATCGAAAAAGATCAGTCCGCCTATCGTGAACTCTTTTAATAATCCGAACGAGAGTGAACTGAGAATGCCTAAGATGAATACACCGATCGAAACGAGCCAAGCCGCTCTTTTCCTTGTCATACGGAACTCTTCATGGATATAGGCGGTCACCACTTCATGCAAGGAAATGGTAGAAGTCAGTGCCGCCATCGCCAGCAAGATATAGAAAATAAGCGACCACAAGCTGCTGAACGGTAACTGCTCGAATACGTTGGGCAAAGTGATGAATACCAGTTGGGCGCCTGCCGATGGGGTAATCCCGAAGCTGAAGACTGCCGGGAAGATCATGATCCCTGCCAGGACTGCCACAAAAGTATTGATGATCGTCACCTGCCAAGCTGTTGCCAACATGTTGGTGTCTTTCCCGAAATAAGAAGAGTAGGTGATAAGGCAACCCATGCCGAGACTCAGCGAAAAGAACGCCTGCCCGACGGCACTCAGTACAACGGATGAAGTCAGCTTGCTGAAATCCGGTTTGAACAGGTACACCAGTCCCGCTTCTGCATTTGGCAGCGTGACGGAGCGTACACACATCACGACCAGGATAAAGAACAGGAGTGGCATCATGATCTTGGAGGCCCGTTCGATACCTTTCTCCACACCCGAGGCAATCACGAAATGCGTCAGTCCGATAAAGACTGCTGTCCAGAAGATCGGCCGGAGTGCATTGGAAGAGAAGTTGTCGAAGCCGGTGGTAAAGTCCACACCCGGCGTAAGATCGGAAGAGCTGTTTACTGTCTGCCAGACGTATTCGAGTGTCCAGCCGGAAACGACCGCATAGAAGCCCAGGATTAGGAAAGCGGCCAGGATGCCGTTGTATCCGATCCAGCACCATTTCGTCCCGGGGGCCATTTTCTTGAACGAACCGACCGTATTGCTGCGGGAGTAGCGGCCGATAAAGAATTCGGTTACCATTACCGGAATTCCTAAGAATATCATGAAGAGAATATAGATAAGCAAGAATGCGGCACCGCCGTTCGTTCCTAACATATAAGGAAAACGCCAGATACTTCCCAGTCCTACGGCGCATCCTACGGTAGCTAGGATAACTCCGAGTTTACTACCGAATGTGACTCTGTTGTCCACCATGTTTGAATGAATAATTAAGAATTAAAAATTAAGAAATAATTGCCCTCTTTTCACTTTTAACTTTCCCCTTTCAACTGTTGAACCGTTCCGTCTTTGATATGGATCACGCGGTCTGTATCGGTTGCCAGTTGCTCGTCGTGTGTGACGATGACGAATGTCTGGTGCATCTGGCTGCGCAAGTCGAAGAAGAGCTTGTGCAGCTCTTCCTTGTTCTTGGTATCCAGGCTTCCTGATGGTTCGTCTGCGAGGATTACGGATGGGTTGTTGATGAGGGCGCGGGCAACGGCTACGCGCTGTTTCTCTCCGCCTGACAGTTCGTTCGGTTTGTGGGACATCCGATCGGTCAGGCTCATGAAGTCGAGAATCTCCTTCGCCCTTTTCTCGGCTACAGTCGGTTTTTCACGGGCGATCAGTGCCGGGATCATCACGTTCTCCAAAGCCGTGAACTCCGGGAGAAGCTGATGGAACTGGAAAACGAAGCCGATGTTCCGGTTGCGGAATGCCGCCAGTTTTTCTTCCGAAAGGCGGACGGTTTCGGTCCCGTTTATATATAGTTTGCCGCTGTCCGGAGCATCGAGTGTCCCGATGATCTGAAGCAGGGTTGTTTTTCCCGCCCCGCTCGGACCGACAATTGCTACGATCTCACCTTCGCCTATCGTCAAGTCGATTCCTTTCAATACTTGCAGGGAGCCGAAGCTTTTGGTTATTCCTTCTGTTTGTATCATATCAGTTGAAAGTTGAAAGTTGAAAGTTGAAAGTTGTATAAGGAAAAGAATAACTTCTCATTTTCAACTTTCAACTTTCAACTGGTTAATAACATATGAGGCTAAGTAGCATCCGAATATTGCCGGCATATAGGAAACGGTTCCGGTCGTTGTCCGTTTGCATTGTTCGCCTTCCACTTCTACGACGGCATCAGGATTGGCTATCTCGGTAGAGAAGACAACCGGAATCCCTTTGTTGACGCCCAGACCGCGCAGTCGTTTGCGTACGGCTTTTGCCAATGCGCAGTTGCAGGTCTTCGAGATATCCGCGATCCTGACTTGTGACGGGTCCATCTTGGCTCCGGCACCCATTGAGGAAACGACAGGGATATTTCTCTGATAAGCGTGATACAAGAGGAATACTTTCGGACTGAGGGAATCGATCGCGTCAACGACAAAATCGTACCGGGTCGCCGAAAGCACCTCTTCCGTCCGTTCGTCGCGCAAAAATTCGTTCAGGACGTTTAGTTTCAGACGGGGATTGATATCTAACAGGCGACGGGCTACGACTTCAGCTTTCGGCATCCCCAACGTCGAATGTAACGCCGGCAGTTGGCGGTTGATATTGCTTTCGTTCACCGTATCGGCGTCGACGATCGTCATGTGGCCGATTCCGGCGCGGCATATCTGTTCGGCTGCATAAGCTCCCACACCTCCTAGTCCCACTACCAGCACATGGCTATGTGCCAGCCGCTCCATCCGGTCGGCGCCTAACAAAAGTTCCGTCCGTGTGTTCCAATTGTAACTCATTAAAATGATTTTGGATGCAAAAGTAATAAATCAATCAGAAATGCCCTGCTATTTAGCCATCTTTTAACGAAAAAGGGGCGATACACTCCGATTGTGAGAGATAAGGAATAATTCATATCTTTGTCCGCAATAAATTCAAATACTTATGAAGATACAACTCTATTGGCTGCTTTTGGCAGCTTTATTGTTATTGCCTGGAAAAGCAGACGCCGCAAATAACAAGAAACCGTTTGTCATCCCTGAATTGCAGGAATGGAGAGGAGCTCAGGGGATGTTCACTCCTACGGCTACATCCCGGATCGTGTATACCGGAAAAGATCCGTCTGTAGCCCGTGTTGCCAATCAGTTTGCCGAAGACTACGAGCTGATGTTCGGCCGTCGGATGCAGGTCGTGCAAGGTCGTGCGGCTGCCGGCGATTTGTGTTCTCCCTCTCGTCCGACAGCCGGTTGGGAGAGGAAGGCTACACGATGAAGATCACTGACCGCGTCACCGTTACTGCTCCTAAGAGCAAGGGGCTGTATTGGGCTACCCGCACGTTGCTACAACTGACCGAACAGCAGGGTAATCAGGCTTTGCCGAAAGGGGCAGCCCGTGATTATCCCGACTATGCGATCCGTGGTTTTATGATGGATTGCGGGCGTAAATTTATTCCAATGAGCATGTTACGTGATTATGTGAAGATGATGGCCTACTATAAGATGAACACATTCCAGATCCACTTGAACGATAATGCTTTCAAGCAATATTACAATCACGACTGGAACAAGACCTATTCGGCTTTCCGCCTCGAATGCGAAACTTTTCCCGGACTGACCGCCCGCGATGGCTATTATACAAAAAAGGAGTTTATCGCCCTGCAACAACTCGCCGATAGCCTGGGTGTGGAGATCATTCCGGAGATAGATGTCCCGGCACATTCGCTTGCGCTTACACAGTATAAGCCGGAGATCGGCAGCGAAGAGTATGGCATGGATCATCTTGACTTGTTCAAACCTGAAACTTATGAGTTCGTGGATGCTCTTTTCCGCGAGTACCTGGAAGGACGTAATCCCGTCTTTACCGGCAAACGTGTCCATATTGGAACGGACGAATATTCCAATAAAAAGCAGGATGTGGTGGAGAAATTCCGTGCTTTCACCGATCACTATATCCGTTTTGTGGAAGGTTTCGGCAAGCAGGCTTGTGTCTGGGGAGCTTTGACGCACGCAAAGGGTGAAACACCTGTAAAATCTGAAAACGTGCTGATGAGCGCTTGGTATAACGGGTATGCCGATCCGAAAGAGATGATCAAACAAGGCTATGACCTGATTAGTATCCCTGACGGGTATCTATATATCGTTCCCGCAGCAGGCTATTATTATGATTACCTGAATACGGAAATGCTTTATAAAGAATGGACGCCCGCCCATGTAGGGAAAGAAGTGTTTCCCGAAAAGCATAAGCAGATCAAAGGCGGTATGTTTGCTGTCTGGAACGACCATGCGGGTAACGGCATCAGCACGAAGGATATTCACTATCGCGTGTTTCCTGCTATGCAGACGTTGGCTGTTAAGATGTGGACGGGAAAGGATTGTACGGTTCCGTATGCGGACTTTAACAGCGCCCGTATGGCGATCAGCGAAGCACCTGGCGTGAACGTGGCCGGACGTATCGGGACGGAGCCGCGTTCCGTTTACAACCTCGAAACTTTGAAGCCGGGAATGGAAACGGGGGTGAAAGAGATTGGCTATCATTATACCGTCTCTTTCGATATCAAAGCGGAGGCGGAGGAAAAGGGAACCGAATTGTTCCGTTCGCCTGATGCCGTCTTTTATCTGTCTGATCCGGCTTCCGGAAAGTTGGGATTTATCCGGGATGGATATCTGAATACCTTCAACTACCAGTTTTATCCAGAAGAGACCGCATCGGTAACCATTACTGGGGACGAGAAATCTACGCGGCTTTACATCGACGGTAAGTTGAAAGAGGATCTGGCTATCCGGAAACAGTATTTCAATGGAGGAAAAGATTCGATGAATTATGTCCGCACATTAGTATTCCCATTGGAAAAAGCGGGAAATTTCAAGAGCTCGATCCGTAATGTGGAAGTGCTGAACTATTGCAAGCCGGAGATGTAGGCTTAACTGGTGACAATTGTGGAATTATAGACGGGGCGTGTGGATTTTTTCTACACGCCCCGTTTGTTTTATGGGGTGACTTCCCGCTTTGCAAGCGCTTTTATCGGTTTGGCATGGCGTTTGTATTTATGTCAATGTAATGGAGTTTAGGTTATAAGAAGATTGTTTAGATTTAGGTTTTAAGATTATGAAAAAGATTGTTTTAGCATTAGTCGTTGCAGTTGTTGCATGTGTGGTGGTATTTGCATCTCAGGATGTGAAGTGTAGACAGGCTGCTGTATATTCATCTTTCGAACAGGTTACTCCCGATGGGTTTCGGAGAATAGATATGCAAAACCTCCCACATGCCGTATTACGGACAATGGGAACCTCTTCTTCTTATGAGGGTTGTACTTTTGAAGGAGCTTATATGATGGGGAATCCCGGACATGAAACTTATAAGATCGAGATTGGTAATCCGGACCGGAGCGAGGAGTTTGTGTTGATGAACGGCCGTGGAGAAGTGATTAAGTAAGAAATTATATTGGAAGGAAGTGTGTCGAAATCTATCTGTTTTTCTATCAAGAAAAAGATGATTTTGACACACTTCCTTTTAGGTTATTTTATTTTCCGATAAATCATTTCCAAAGCCACTAATCTTGTCGTTTTGCCGGCTTCTATGCCCGGCAGGTCCTTTCCGCTCAGTTTTTTCCAGGCGGTTAGAGTCGCCATATCCACCGGCTCCTGCAAACGTGCAGTCCATTCGGGAAGATAGCCGCGAAGTCCCAGATATTGCACCATGCGGAAGTGAGGACTCGTGTAATCCACATCCTTGAAATACATAAGTGTCGCCTTCTGGTCGACCAGCTTGTCCTGTAGACGGGAGAGGTCGATGTTCTGCACCTTCACCTTTCCGTCAATCGAAAGGGCGGAGGCGATACCAGCGGCCTGTCCCATTGCCATCCAGCAAGGCTCCATGCGCAGGGTGGAAAATCCGATGTGCGAACCCGACACCGGGACGGGCAACAGGAGGTTGCCCACTTCTTTCGGGACCATCACGCCATAGGGGACTGTGTATACTGCCGACGGATAGCTCAGGAAGCCGTCCAGATGCACTCTTCCTTCTTCTCTTTTCCGTACCGCATGCGAATCCAACGCATAATGGCTCGCCGTTATGCTGCTTTGGTGGATGGGGGGGCGGCTACCGATCGTTACCGGAATGGCATCGTTGGCGGTAAAGAAATATGCACCTTCGAAACGACGGCCTTCACGGACGTAGACCTGGCGCGGGAAATGCCCGTTGTCCGCATATTCGTCTTTCGAAAGTCCCCATTCTTTTGCTGCTTTGCGGAAGTGGGCGGGCAGTTCGGGGTCGTTTTGGGCGAACCAGAAAAGGCCTTCGGTGTATTCACGCAGACGTTGGGCGAACTTGTCGCGCCATTCCCACGAAGAGGTGGGCCAGGGCCAGTTCTCCTCAGGCAGGTCGGTCGATACGAACACACCGTGCTGGTTATTGGCGTCCGTCTTCATGTTCGGGACATGGACGATGTTGGTGATCTTGGCGATCCCCCATTTGTCTCCCGGAAGTTTGGAAGGGTTGCCGGTCTTGATATGTTTCCGGTTCTCTTCCATCATTTCGGGTGTCACGCATTGCATGGCGGCATCCGTGTTGCGTCCGGTCCAGACGTCCTCCACAATGGAGGCATAGTCTTCGCGGTTATAATGGGCCGGCTTGGTGAAAGCCACACGGTTCGCCGGATTATTGGTCAGACAGAGGCGGTAATTGTAAGACTGCACGGCATTGTCTTTCTTGAACGTGCTGCCGTCCCCTTCCGGACCGCCCCAATATTTGTAGACACGTCCGGCTCCGGGCTCGCCGAACTCGTCTTTCCCTTCGCGCCCTACGCGGAAAGGAACACCGGCGGCAGCGCCGAGGTCACCTTCGTAGGTGGCATCCAGGAATACAGAACCGGTGTATTCCTCCATTTCCCCGGTTTCGCGGTTCAGGATACGGATCTTTTCGATGCGGTTGTCGCGCATGACTATGTTTTCATCTTCGGCATCGAACTGACGCATGGTCAGGACCGTGATCTTATCCTTCTGCCCGTTGAGCATTTTCTGGAAGATGCGTGCTCCGACGGAGGGTTCGAAGTGGTAGCCGTCGCTGCATACTTTCACCTGCTCGGAGCCAGGACCGTAGGTGTCGATATAGTGTTGTTTCACTCCGTCCACAAACTCACGGAACAAGCCGGTCGTTGCGGCACGGGTGGCGATGTCGGTTGCTCCGAGTCCGTTGGCGGGAAGTCCGCCTACATAGCGGGTACGTTCGAGTATTACCGATTTTTTCCCCATCCGGGCAGCCGAGATGGCTGCCATGATCCCTCCGGGGTTGCCGCCGACGATCACCAGGTCGTAGGACGACTGGCCGAAAGCGGTCGCACAGGCCAAAAGGAGGGAGAGTACATGTGTTTTCTTTCTCATAAAGTGCTATTTACTGTTTAATATTTCTTGGGCATAACGGGCATAGTGGCCTTGCAGACCGTCGGCATACCGTCGGAGCACCTCTTCTCCGATACCGTCCTGGTCGCCGCATAGGTAAAGGGCTCTTGCCAAATGCAACTCCTTCAATGCGAGGTTACGGGTAGACGTGTCGTTGAGGTCGGGGACCGCATTGCTACGTGCTTCGGCAAACGAAAGGATCGAATGGCCCCGTACACCCGGTGTCGTCAGCATGGCCAGTAGTACGGAGACAGCTTCGCGGCTGCCGATTGCTTCGGTGGCCATAGTGATGGCACGGAAGTGGGAAAGATAGTCTTCCGGCTCCAGCTTCTTTGCTTTTTCCAATATGGTGGGAAGGACGGATGTATCGCGGGCGTTTCCCAATGCGGTGATAAGGGCATCCAAGCGGCTGAGGCACATCCCGAATTGTCCCATGCCGGTGTAGTGCCAGCCCTCGTCCCAGTCTTTATATTGCCGGATGGCTTCAGCCAGTACCGGGGCATGTTTCCCTTGTCCTAAGATACACAGGATGCTGGCAAGGATCACTTTTTCTTCCGGCATAGTGGCTCCGGCGATTTGTTTGCTGGCGAGCTGTATGCAACGTTCGGGATCGGTCAGTAATATTTCGAGCCCTTTATAATTATCCGTCACGCTGGCGATAGCCTTCTTCATCTCGGAATTACTGAATCCCTTGAACTCTTTATCTGTCAGCACCCGCTCCGGTAGGTTACCGATCTTGACCAGGTGACGTTGTACCTTCTTGATGTCTATCTTTCGGGGTGATTTGTTTTCCTTGACACACAAGGCGGAAAGATAACCGACTGCATATCCCTGGTTTTGCAGGCAGGGTTGCATGCGGATCACCGGCATGGCATCCCGGTGCGCACTTGCTCCCAGGCCGGTGGTCAGGATACCTTCCAATCCTTTCGGTAACAGGCAGCGCAAGGGGACATCTGCATCATAAATCTTGTGGCGCTTTTCCGGTGGGTTTAGGATGAAGAGCGGGTCTATGATCATACCGTGTGTATCGAACGAACTTTTGTGATAAGAAATCGTGTCGGGATAGCGGCGATGGTTGATCACGTCGTATACCGAGATGATGTAGTCTCCGATTACCCGCCGGCGTTCGCGTGTCTGGGGGATTTTGACCAGATCGTATTGTCCTTGCAGTTTTGTTTTGGCTTGGACAAAAGCGCGTGATACATCCAGAATATCCGTGTCGTCTACGAACAGCCAGTCGTTGTTGTTGTAATAGTCGCCCGGCGCCCATTTTCCAGTTCCCGCACCTTGTACGGCGATTGTTTTTTTACCTGTATAATCGAATGCCGCTCCGGCAGCAATGGCTATATCTGCGCTTCCAGTGCTGTCTATCAATATTTTGGATAGGATGACGCCTCGTCCGAAGGGAGTGGCGACTACGACTCCCTTTACTTGGCTTCCTTCTATCAAAGCACCGCATCCCATCACGCCCAACCAGAGTTTGCCTCCTGCCTGTAACAGCTCTTTACGATGCCATTCCATTTTCCAGTCGGCAGGGAAACGTCCTTCTCCTTTGGGTTGTCTTGGATGGTCTTTAGGTGCCATTGCCAGGACACTCTTGTCTATATGAGCGGTATATCCGCCTCGGAACCCATCCCAATAGACACCGATCATTCCTAGTGTACTCAATCCTCCAAGCCCGTGCAGGTATTCCAATACCAATGTATTGGCTCCCTGTTTGGCTGCAGATATTCCGGCGGACGCACCTGCTGTGCCGCCTCCCATCACAACTACATCGTAGCTGCCTAAAACCGGAAGCGCACCTGCTGGAGAGTCGACGAACCCCTTTTGCAGGGACGGACGGAGTGGGGAGAGCAGTTCGCCTGTTTGTCCGTAGTTTGAAGCGTTTACTTTAAGCTGGCGGACAGTGGCCTGAGCTGGTACGGGTATATCCTTTATCTGCCTGGCTACTGTTTCGCCCATCATTTCTCCTATGAACAGGGCCGGAACGGGGCGCATCACTTTGGCTGCCAACTCTCTTGGTATCTCAGCACAGGGACCGAGTACCCATAGGTTTGCAATATTCTTAGATTTGAATGCTTGCATCGGTAACTTGCGCCAGGACACCGGATTCCCGTTATATGCTTTCTCGCTGTTAATCGTTTGTTTCGGAATATACCAGAGCAGATCCGAGCTGTCGACCTGGTCTATATCCCATGTCCGGTTACGGATGATCTGTTCGACCTCGGCCAGTGATGCATACGAGTCGTCTTTGAGTGGTAAATGGAATGTATAGCGGGTGACCGGATAGCTTTTCTCACCAACCTTGATGGGCTGGGATAATTCTTCGGCCTGGATAATTTCCGGTGCTTCTTTCGGGGTATTTCCTACTACGGTATAGCAGAATTCTTGCGAACCTGCGATAAAAGGTTTACGTTCTGCTCCTAATAGTCCGGCAACGGATGCATTGTGCGTCGCATCGATAATCGCTTTGCAACGGATAGCCTGTCTGCCCGAACGGTTTGCAATCACGACTCCCGCAGGTTTACCGGACGGGTCCGTCAGCACATTCGTTACATAGCTGCTGTAGAGGAACTGTACGTTGTTGTCGATCAGCTCGTCTTCCAGCGTTTTCTTTATATGAAGCGGAGTCGGGAAATTTTTCCCCGGAAAGAGCTTGCGTGCAAGTGCTGTCTGCAGTTTTTCCCCTGCTTCTCGCTCGTAGAGATGTGAGCCGCATATGTCTTCACCCAGATAGGGCATATAGCCAACCAGGTAAACTCGACTACCTGTTTTCGCTGCGGCAACAGCAGCGGCAATAGCACGTGAACTTCCACCCGCGACCACAAGATCTACTTCTGCAATCACCGGAATCTTACGCGCCCCTTCATGGCAGAACCCTTCATCTGGAACGGCTGACTTCATGGCCGCTTTTGCTTCCGTCACGCTACCTAAAGAGGCTAATGCGCCTCCGGCTGCCGTTACTTTTAAAAAATCACGTCGTGTAATCATGGTATTCTCTTTTTATACTTGGTTTTTATGGGAACTATAAAGATAAGAATTTTATTTTTTAGGAACTAATATAATAGCATCGGCAAATAAGGCACCCTTCGAACGGCAGCCGGCAATCTTGATAGAAGATGTCCAGTTGCCTTTCTCAAACGCGTATGTGCCTAAACTTACCCATGCACCTTTGTGAGATCTGGGAGATATTTCTACTTGCTTGGTCCCCTCTTTACCCGTAATGTCAAAAGCCATAACTTCGGGCATTTCCTGGTCGGGAAGAGCTGTGCAGTAAAAGAACACTTCGTATGTATCCGCCTTTTTAATAACAGGCATAAAGGTGAAAGAGCAATTGTTCTTTTGGTTCGCCGACTTTAAGAAGCTGTTCTTATAATGCGCTCCAAAGCTTTTTTGCCAATGTCCGGATCTTTCTATTTTGTCGATATCGCTGTCATCGACTAATATTTCGGGAGTAGAACCGTCCAGATAAGGATTCTCTTTCAGGATTTTCCTTAGCTTGGTTACATCTATTGTCTGGACGTCAGTATTATCGTTGATCGCTAATGTCGATGCTA
>OGPX01000980.1_pt1 | contig 20601 bp, 19 predicted proteins | sample 1553101 | NCBI WGS metagenome assembly OGPX01 (sample SAMEA2579964, study PRJEB22360) | human gut metagenome | biome: human gut; feature: human-associated habitat; material: faeces | place: Denmark | collected 2008/2010
AAATCTCCCGCAAAGTGGGGCGTGCAGATTGCGGGAATGATTTTTCAAACACGCTTTAGTATATAGTACCGTAGTTCGGTTATATACTAAGTGATAAATAAAAGGGACTGGCGCGAAATGCCAGTCCTTTTTATTTATCAGATTTGGGCGAGCTGCTGCAGTGCCTTGCGCAGGATCAGTTCTCCATGTTCTTTTAAGTGTGCTTCTCCGGCAGGAGTAAAAGCATGCCCGCTGCCATATTCAGAGAGAATATTGCAGACCTTGTTGAACTCCTCCGCAGTGCAGGAAGACTGATGTACGATCAGCTGGTAAAGTGCGTTCTCATCCTTATAAAGGGTATTCACGCCCTTATAGAAGCCGTCCAGCCCATGGGCTGCCGCAATCACATCATCTAATGTACGGAAGCTGTAAAGCCTTACAAGATTAACGGAAATCTTCGCGGCATCATCCTCATTTTCAGAAGTTCCAGAAGATGAGGCAGCCTGGTCGTTCTTTGCGCTGGCGTTCTTCTGCTTTTCAGAGGAATCCTCGCTGGAGATGGCTTTCTTTGTCTCTTCATAAAGCTTCTGGAAAATATCAATGATATTGTCAGCCCCGTCAAAGTGAAGGGCATCCGGTTTGGATTTCTTATATGGTGAAAACTTGGAAAAACGGGTGTCAAGCTCCTCAGGATCCTCAACCTTGGTGATGATCAGGACTACGCTTTCCCCGCTTATCGGGATTGCTTCTATCATCAGCGGGATGTTATCTGCTTCAAAGCCGAACTGGATCTGGGCCTGCTGCATCATTTCCCGGAAAAGCTTCTTGGCCTTGTCCGTGCCGTAGGCAAGCTCACTGATACGGATCTGGTGACTGTCCAGATCTTCTTTCGTAAGAGTGCAGCGGATCTGGGTATCGCTGATCTTTTCAATTTTCATATGATCACATCCTGTTCTTTGTGGTATCAAATATCATTATGTCTTGATTTCTCATTGTATAATATATGTTTCAAAAGTGCAATAGGAAAAAAACAGGTAATTTCCTCTGTAATTATTAAATTTTTCAAAACAGTCCAGGAAAAAAGAATAAACTCATAAAAAGCTCTTGCATAATGGCTGGGGAATCCGTATAATGAGGGACAAGAAAAAAGACCGGACTGGGGTTCACAACGGATAAGCAGGACAGCTAACCACAGTTTCGTATTAAGTATTAACACAGACATCTAGTTTTTTCTAAAAACAGCGTCGATTTATCAGGCAGCATATCTGCTGCAGACGATGTTTCCATTCCCAGAAGATGAAAGGAAGCCTTAGTCTCTCTCTTTTTTCTGCACCATGATTCAGGTGTTTTCTGGATCCATCAAGGAAGAAAGGAGGATAGGACACGAAGCGTATATCACGATCAGGAAAGGAAAAATCCTGCAGATTGCTGGAGGAAGAACTTGCCGGATATGAGAAGTTGGGTGTTTCCCTTTATCTGGAAGGTGAGCCAAGTAACTCCACAGCCATTGCAAAAGCCTGTCAGATTGCAGATGGCGGAGGATATATGCGGGATTACACGGAAGATGAGAAAGGGCATATTGCCCGTGTGGACTTCGATTTTGTAATCGATGAGCCATGATGGGATGCCGCCTGGGGCGGCATATCCGTTTTGTAAGCCATAGGCTTTACTCCTTAAAGCCGGGACCCTTTCGGAACTGCAGTTTCCCCCTACTCATGCTTTTCACTGAAAGGGTTTCCGGCAAAAATAAACAGGTAATAAATAATGTAAACAAATTGTAAAAAGTCGAATTTTGCGATACAATTCCACGAAAGTATGCTATAATGAAAAATAACTTTGGGCCAATTCCCATTGAAAAAGACTTATACCGAGAGGATAATATTTATATGAGGCGAAGAAGAAGGCGAAGAATAAATCCTGTAATCATAGTCGGTCTGCTGATTGCTGCGGTTGCAGTGATCGGAATCGTCACAACCCTGATCATGCGGCGCATTCCAACGAAGAAACAGATGGATTTGACAGAATATTACGGACAGACAGGTGAATCTGAGGCTGTGATCATTATTGGCACACAGATCCTGGAAGAGAAGGCAGCCATGTCCGGTGAACAGCCGTACCTTCCGGTTGATGTGGTAGACAGCTATCTGAACCAGCGCTATTACTGGGATGAAGAAGGACAGCAGATTCTTTATGCTACTCCGTCAGAACTGGTATCTGTACCTGCATCTTCGGAAGCAGGCGGTGACGTATGGCTGAAGGATGGAACTGCTTATCTCAGCCTTGATTTTGTGAAAAGATATACAGACCTTGATACCTATGTGTACCAGCAGCCTAACCGTGTAGCCATCCAGAAGGATTTTTCCGGCATTTCAGTGGTAACTGCAAATAAGGATACGTATGTGCGCTACAGAGGCGGAATCAAGGCGGAAGTCCTGAGCAAGATTAACAAAGGCGATAATCTTCTGTTTATGGAAGAACTGGAAAACTGGGTTCAGGTTGCCACCTGGGATGGCTATATCGGTTACGTGGAGAAGAAGAGCGTAAGCGACGTGCAGACTGTGATTATGGACCGTACATTTGCAGGGGAGGATTACACCTACCTGACCATGGATCAGCCTGTGAATCTGGTATGGCATCAGGTTATGTCCACAGATGCCAATGCAGGACTTTCCGATTCTATCCAGAATATGACAGGGGTGAATGTGATCTCACCTACCTGGTTCTATGTGTCAGACAACAGCGGCAATATCATTAATAATGCCACGATCGATTATGTCAGCACAGCACACGACAGAGGCCTGAAGGTTTGGGGACTGGTAGATAACTTTACTCAGGATATCAGTACTTATGAGGTTCTTTCCAAGACCAGCTCCAGACAGAATCTGATCACACAGCTGGTGAATGCAGCGGTTGGTGCCGGCATCGACGGAATCAACGTTGACTTTGAGCAGCTTAGCGAGGATGTGGGAATCCATTTCCTGGAATTCCTTCGTGAGCTTTCCATAGAATGCCACAAGAATAACCTGGTTCTGTCAGTGGACAATCCGGTACCGGAGGATTTCACCAGCCATTACGACAGGGCAGAGCAGGGCCGCGTGGTGGATTATGTAATTATAATGGGATATGATGAGCATTATGTAGGTTCTGAAGAAGCTGGTTCCGTAGCATCCCTTCCATGGGTGGAGAAAGGAATCCAGGATACCATCGCAGAGGTTCCGGCAGAACGTGTGATCAATGCAGTTCCATTCTACACAAGACTGTGGAAAACAGAGGCAGGTACCTTATCCAGTGAGGCAATCGGCATGGATACTGCCCAGGAAGTGGTAAGCACCAACAATGCCCAGGTATACTGGGACAGCGATGTAAGCCAGAATTACGGAAGCTTCGAGAAGGACGGCTGCACTTACCAGATCTGGATCGAGGATGCCCAGTCTATCGCAGCCAAGGTACAGCTGGTGCAGACCTACAATCTTGCAGGCGTCGCAGCATGGAAGCTTGGATTTGAGAACAGCGGCATCTGGCAGGTAATTACAGACAATCTGTCAGGAAGTACTGCCCAGTAAGACTTATGTAACTGTGAAGGCAAGGAATGGTTACAGTTTTATACACCAATGATAAAAACACTCTCTGAGACATATACTGAATCATGTATGTGCCAGGGGGTGTTTTGTGTTGAAAAAGCATGCAATGGAACTGATCATGGGCTGTCTTCTGCTCTTATGCTTTTACTGTCTTTCCAGGGAAGCTGCAGCGGTGTCAGCCAGAATGAGTCAGAAGAAGGTGATTGTGGTGGACTGCGGCCATGGAGGAATTGATCCGGGAATGATCGGGATCGATGGGCTTAAGGAGAAGGAATTCAATCTTGCCATAGGAATGAAATTAAAAAAGGCTCTGGAGGATTACGGCTATCAAGTGGTGATGACCAGGGAAACAGATACCGGACTTTACGATGAGGATTCCCAGAACAAGAAAGCCCAGGACATGCAAAAGCGAATTCTCCTCATACAAAAGGTGGATCCGGTATTGACGGTGAGCATTCACCAGAACAGCTATGAGGATCCGGCTGTAAAGGGTCCGCAGGTATTCTATTACCGGGATTCTGCACAGGGGGAAGCGCTGGCGAAGAAAATCCAGGAGAAGCTGAACGAGAATCTTGAGGTGGAGCGCCCGCGGGAAATCAAGGGAAATACCACCTATTATCTCTTAAAGAGAAGTCCGGGAGTCCTGAATATTGTAGAGTGTGGTTTTCTTACCAATCCGGAGGAGGCAGCCAGCCTTTCCTCAGAGGAATATCAGGAGAAGGTGGCCCAGGCGATCGCAGACGGAGTGAAAGAATACATAGAAGAAACGCTTTAACCTCCCAGGCATGAATAATACACTTTTCAGAATCCATGGATTCTGCTATACTGGAAAAAAATAAGTGAGGAAATACCATGTTAGGATGTGTTTATCTGATTCTGGCACTGCTTCTTGGACGTGAGATTGCCGGAAATCTTCTGTCATGTCAAAAAATAAAAGAAAAAGGAATTACGCCTTTCTGGGTGCTGTTCTCAGCAGCCTATGGATGCGGCGTGCTGCTTCTGACCTGGGCTGTTTACATAGCGGCATGGTTGCTTAGCGTGTATGGAGGCTCTAATACGCCGCTGTTTGGAGCGAACCTGATCGTTATGACAGCTGCGGCCGTTTTTCTGGCTTACCTTGGTTACAGAAGGAGGGAAGCTTTAAAGGACTGTAAGAAGAAGCTGCAGGCCATGCTGCCGCCGTGGAAGGAAATTTTGTTTTTTGTGCTGCTTCTTGGAGCAATTACCTGGATTATGTATTATGTATTTCATATAAGTGACGGCGTCCTGTATTCCGGCTTTTCTGTGTTTGGGGATTATGCGCCCCACACTGCCATGATGAGGTCCTTTTCCCTGGGAAATAATTTTCCTACCCAGTATCCCCATTTTGGCGGACAGGATGTGAAATATCACTTTATGTTTCAGTTCCTGTCCGGAAACCTGGAGTATCTGGGAATGCCCATTGACCTTGCATACAACAGTGTGAGTATTCTGTCACTGTGGTGCTTTTTCATGATGCTGTATTCCCTGGCCAAAAGGTTTTGGGGCAAAATGAGCGTTGGGGTTCTGGCTGTATGCTTCATGGTTTTCAGAAGCGGAACTGCCTTTTTCCAGTTTGCTTATGAGCATATACAGGCTGGAGACCTTCTTGAGACCCTTTCGTCTAATTCCAGTTTTATTGGCTATACAGCCAATGAAAACTGGGGACTGTGGAATTTTAATGTGTATCTGAATCAGAGGCATCTGGCATTCGGGCTTCTGATCGTGGCGCTGGCGCTGTGGGTTTTCCTGGAATGGCTGGAGGCAGGATGCACGCATGAGGAGAAGGAGCTCCTCTGGCTGAAGAACCGTATTTCTTCCAAAGAAGCCTGGAAATGCCGGAAGCCGGAGACGGCGCTTCTGATGGGAATGCTTCTTGGGCTGTGTGCGTTCTGGAATGGAGCGGCAGTGATTGCAGGGCTTCTGATCCTGATGGGATTTGCTGCTTTTTCTGACGGAAAGCTGGATTATGTGATCCTGGCTTTGGTGACGGTAATGTTTTCAGAAATCCAGTCCAAGATGTTTGTGTGGGGAAGCGTGGTTTCTCCGTCTTTGTATCTGGGATTTCTGGCGGAGGATAAATCCGCTTTTGGTGTGGCTGCCTATTTGTTTGAAATCAGCGGCATTGTTTTCCTGGGTGTTGTGGTACTGCTGTTTTTTATGAAAAGGATGGAAAGGGCAGCAGCGGTAAGCTTTCTTTTTCCGGCTGCTTTTGCATTTTTCGTTTCCCTGACGCCGGATGTGAATGTAAATCACAAATATATTATGATTTCCTACGCCTTTCTCACGGTTTTCTGGGCTGGAGCGGTATGCCGGATGTTCCGGAAAAAGTGGCCCTTCAGGGTACTTGGGGTGATTCTTGCCCTTAGCCTTACGGTTACAGGAATTTATGATTTTGTGGTAATATTAAAGGACAACGATTCCTCCCACCGCGTAGGAGTGAAGCTTCAGAGCAATCTGACTGCGTGGCTGGATGAGAATCTTGGGAAGGATGATCTGCTTCTTACGCCGGAATACAGCATGAATGAGGTGACCATGGCCGGGGGAATGCTGTATATGGGATGGCCTTATTATGCATGGTCAGCAGGGTACGATACCTATTACCGTGCAGAAAAGGGAGCTTTGATGTACACCACTGCAGACCCGCAGGTACTGAAGGATACAGCAGAAGCAGAACAGATTACATATATCCTTTATGAGGATGGAATGACATATGAGGAAAAGGAATGCAGGGAAGATGTGATCGCAGAGACTTATCCTCTGGTTTATCAGTCAGATGATGGGAGAATCAGAATTTATGGAACAGAGCAATGAGAAAAAAAGAAAGATACAACTGATCGTCAAAATCCTGCTGGCAGCAGCGGCGCTTGGAGTATCTGCCTTTCTTCTGAAGGGAGATGTGTGGACCTTCTGGACCTGGTGGCTTCTGGCTGCTGTGATGGGCTTTGCTGCTATGCCTGTGACTGGCAGTCTGTTCTGGCGCTTTGAGGACAAGGGCTGGATTTTTTCCAAGGTTCTGGCTGTGGCAGCTACGGGATTTATCACATGGTTCCTGGTTTCCATTAAGCTGGTGCCTTTTACCGGGATCACCTGTGCGGCTGTGACTGTGATATGCGCAGTTCTTTGTTTTTTACTTCTGAAAAAGGAATCAAAAGAGAAGATTGAGTGTTTTCCAGTAGAGAAGATTTCTCTTGTATACTGGGAAGAACTGATCTTTTTCCTTGCATTTCTTTTGTGGACTTATGTGGCTGGATTCCACCCTGCCGCATATGGCACAGAGAAGTTTATGGATTATGGATTTATGGAAGCCATGATGAGAAGCACAGTTCTTCCGGCAAGAGATCTGTGGTATTCAGAAGGGCACATTAATTATTATTATGGCGGCCAGTACTTTGCCGTTTTTCTTACCAAGCTTTCCCATACGAAGGTGGAGCTTACCTATAACCTGATGCGTACTTTTGTGGCTGGACTTGCCTTTGCCATGCCTTTTTCCCTGGTTTACCAGATGACGGTGGATCGCATGAAGGGACAGCCAAAGGGGGAGAAAATCAAGAAGCGTCTTCCGTTTATTGCCGGATTTACCGCAGGTACGGCGGTCTCTATTGCGGGAAACATGCATTACGTGATCTATGCACAGATCATTCCCTGGATCCAGAAGCTGACCGGACAGGAAGTGAGCAGTTACTGGTTCCCGGATGCGACCCGTTATATTGGATACAATCCATACAGGGAGGAAGACCGGACCATTCACGAATTTCCCTGTTACTCCTTTGTTCTTGGGGATCTTCACGCCCATGTGGTGAACATTATATTTGTACTTCTTGTAATTGCCCTTCTCTATGTGTGGTTAAGGGGCGTGCGCAAGAAAACCGTATCCGCAGAGGTTTCCATGAAGGATGGAAGCTTCTGGAAGAAGCAGCTTCTGATGCCTCATCTTCTGGTGATCAGTGTGCTTCTTGGAATGTTCCAGTGGACAAACTTCTGGGATTTTGTGATCTATTATGTGGTGACCCTTGGAACTGTGCTTTTTGCCAATATTATCCGGTTCCAGGGCAAGATTAAGAAGATTCTGGCAGTGACTCTTGCGCAGATGGCGGAGATTTATCTCATCGGCTATCTGGTAATCCTGCCCTTTACTCTGCAGTTTGATACCATGATCGACGGTGTGGGAATTGCCAAATATCATTCCTATTTCTATCAGCTGATGGTGCTGTGGGGACTTCCGGCAGTGCTGACCATCACCTTTGTTGTGTCAATGCTCTGGGAAAAGCTGCGCAAAATGGAACACAAAAGCCTGTACCGTCTTATGAAGGCCATGCGCACGGCAGACCTGTTTGCCATTATCATGGGACTTTGCGCCATGGGACTGGTGATGATTCCGGAACTGGTATATGTGCGTGATATTTATGAGAATGGAAACGCAAGAGCCAACACCATGTTTAAGCTGACTTATCAGGCGTATATTCTTTTCGGGCTGACTATGGGATACGGAATTTACCGCCTTCTTGTGGTTACAAGGCAGAAAATATTTAAAGTTATCGCAGGAATCTGCCTGTTTTTCCTGGTATGGACAGTGGGATATTTCGGAAAAAGCGTGAATTCCTGGTTTGGAAATGTGCTGGATCCATCTGGCTATAAGGGACTTTATGCCCTTGGATATCTGGAGACGGATTTCCCGGAGGATGTATCTGCAATTACATGGCTGAAGGAAAATATCGAGGGTGCCCCGGTGGTACTTGAGGCAAACGGGGACAGCTACACTGGATTTGAACGTGTGTCTGCATCCACTGGTCTTCCCACCATTCTTGGCTGGTATGTTCATGAGTGGCTGTGGAGAAATGACACGGAAGACCTGAATGTGAAGAGCACAGATATTCGGAATATTTATACTTCAGAGAGCGAAGAACAGGTGAGAACCCTTCTGAAGCAATATGATGTTTCCTATATTTTTGTAGGCTCCAAGGAACGGGAGAAATACGAGGATGCACTGAATAATGCACTGCTTCAGAGCCTTGGCGACATTGTATTTATAGATGAGGATTCGGGAACCTACATTGTGAAGGTAGATTGACACCGGTAAAGAACTGGTGTTATAGTAATGAGGAATGGCAGCTGTGCAGAGCCTTTTGGGGAGTACACTCTGGCATCATGCAGCTGCCAATATTGAAAAATACAAGCTGCAGCCTGCTGCAGCGAAAAGAAAGCTGGATGGAAATGAAAGCAGAAATAGTAGCCATGACGGCAGAGGCCATTGATAAAGAAGCCATTGCCAGAGGCGGAGAAATATTAAAAAGGGGAGGCCTGGTGGCTTTCCCAACAGAGACAGTTTACGGTCTTGGAGGAAATGCCCTGGATCCTATGGCCTCTAAAAAGATTTATGCGGCCAAGGGACGTCCTTCTGACAATCCTCTGATCGTGCATATTGCAGAGATGGAAGCACTTGCTCCCATTGTAAAAAGCGTCCCGGAGAAGGCGAAGATTCTGGCCAAAAAGTTCTGGCCAGGTCCCCTTACCATGATTTTTGAGAAGTCTGATCTGGTTCCCCTTGAGACAACAGGCGGGCTGGAAAGCGTTGCAGTGCGTTTCCCAAGTGATCCCATTGCAGCAGCTTTGATCCTTGCATCCAGCGGATATGTGGCAGCACCAAGCGCCAATACTTCCGGGCGTCCAAGCCCTACTACGGCACAGCATGTGGAGGAAGATCTAGGGGATGCCATTGATATGATCATTGACGGCGGTCCGGTTGGAATCGGCCTGGAATCTACTATTGTGGATTTTACAGAGGAGGTTCCAGTGGTGCTTCGTCCCGGATATATTTCCCTGGAAATGCTCCAGGAGGTTCTTGGAGATGTGCGCATGGACAAGGGGCTGATAAAGCCTGACAGCAACATCCGTCCTAAGGCTCCAGGCATGAAGTACAGGCACTATGCGCCTAAGGCAGATCTTGCTATTGTGGAAGGCCCCACAGAAGAAGTGATCAAAGCCATCAATCAGTTTGTAAAAGAAGATGCTGCCAACGGTCTTCAGTCAGGAATCATTGCCACAGAGGAAACCATTTCCCAGTATCCGGATGGAATTGTGAAATGCATTGGAAGCAGAGCGGCAGAGGAAACCATTGCCCACAATCTGTATGAGGTTTTAAGGGAATTTGACCAGTGTCAGGTAAGTAAGATTTATTCAGAGGCTTTTTATACACCCAAAATGGGACAGGCAATTATGAACCGACTGTTAAAAGCAGCCGGCCATAAAATAATAAACGTAGGGGGAAGTAACCAATGAGAGTTGCATTAGGAAGTGACCACGGCGGATTTGAGCTGAAACAGGAGATCATCAAATATTTAGAGGAAAAACAGATTGCGTACAAGGACTATGGCTGCCACAGCACCGAGTCTACGGATTACCCGATTTATGCCAAGAAGGTTGCACACGGCATTCTGGATGGCGAGTGTGATCTTGGAATTCTGGTATGCGGAACCGGAATCGGCATTTCCATTACAGCCAACAAGATCAAGGGAATTCGTGCCGCTGTATGTACAGACTGCTTTACCGCAGAGGCAACAAGACTTCACAATGATGCCAACATCCTTGCACTTGGAGGACGTGTGGTAGGTCCTGGACTGGCTGTTAAGATTGTGGATACATTTTTGAATACTCCGTTTTCCGGAGATGAGAGACATATCCGCAGAATCGCACAGATCGAGACCGAGTAGGAAGGAGAGCTTCTATGGAAAATACAAACCGCAAGCAGATGGATCCAAGAGCCGCCTACGCAGCTACCCACAAAAGAGAGGGGTATCTGACCTGGGATGAATATTTCATGGGTGTTGCCATGCTTTCCGGCATGCGCTCCAAGGACCCCAATTCACAGGTAGGGGCATGTATTGTCAGCGAGGACAATAAGATCCTGTCCATGGGATACAACGGATTTCCAAAGGGATGCTCCGATGATGCCTTTCCGTGGGCGAGAGAGGGCGAGCCTCTGGACACCAAGTATCTGTATGTTACCCATAGTGAGCTGAATGCCATATTAAATTACCGGGGCGGCAGCCTTGAAGGAGCCAAGATGTATGTGACTCTTTTCCCGTGCAATGAATGTGCCAAGGCAATCATCCAGGCGGGAATCAAGACCCTGGTCTATGACTGCGACAAATATGCAAGCACCCCATCCGTTCTGGCCTCCAAAAGAATGCTGGATGCCGCAGGCGTACGCTATTACCAGTACACAAGGACCGGACGGAAAATTACATTGAATGTATAGAAAAAAGTTAGGTATCTGCCATATTGACTTGTTCATCTTGTGTCAATATAGCAGATGCTTAATTTTTACTGTGCTGGCTATTGTTCACAACCTGCCCAGTAACAGGAATAAAACGTCTTTTTCAAATTCCGTACTTGACACCTGGAACTATTTCGCATAAAATATACAGGAGTTGTAGCTGTTTGGCATCTTTGATCATGTTTGCCGGATGGCTGCCAGGAATTTTATTTAAATAATGAAAAAGCAATGAAGAGAATAGTACATGAGGAGCAATCTCAGAGAGAAATCCAGCTTCTGGAACATGTCTTTTGCAGAAATGATTTTGCAGATACGGCTCCAGGACAATGGTGTGAGGATTTTGTGCGTGAATCATGGAACCGGCCTCCAAGCTCCGTGCAATTGAAGTACGGCGTATGTCCCACGTTACCGGGACGCTTAAGTGGGCAGCAGGAAATGCGCATGCGGAATTATGGCGTAGATCTGTTGCTAATCAGGGTGGTACCGCCGAAGCCTTTCGGTCCCTTATACAGGGATGAAGGGGCTTTTTTTATGTAAAAAAGTAACTGTTCGCAGCGGCGCAGCTGTGAAGGTACTGAACAGTTTTTAGAAAAGGAGAAAGAATCATGGCAAAAGAGAAGAAAATGGTAGAAGCCATCACTTCCATGGATGTGGATTTTGCACAGTGGTATACAGACGTTGTAAAAAAAGCTGAGCTTTGCGGCTATACCAGTGTAAAAGGCTGTATGGCAATCAAACCTGCAGGATATGCAATCTGGGAGAACATCCAGAAAGAGCTTGACCGCAGATTTAAAGAGACAGGCGTAGAGAATGTATATATGCCAATGTTTATTCCAGAGTCCCTTCTGGACAAAGAGAAAGATCACGTAGAAGGATTTGCACCGGAAGTTGCATGGGTTACCCATGGCGGACTTGACCAACTTCAGGAGCGTCTTTGCGTACGTCCTACTTCCGAGACCTTGTTCTGCGATTTCTATCAGAAAGAGATCCAGTCCCACAGAGACCTTCCGAAGGTATACAACCAGTGGTGTTCTGTTGTTCGCTGGGAGAAAACAACCCGTCCGTTCTTACGTTCCCGTGAGTTCTTATGGCAGGAAGGCCACACCGCACATGCAACAGCAGAGGAAGCCAAAGAGCGTACCATCCAGATGCTGAACCTGTATGCGGACTTCTGTGAGGAAGTACTTGCAATCCCGGTTATCAAAGGCCAGAAGACAGACAAAGAGAAATTCGCAGGTGCAGAGGCAACCTACACCATCGAGTCCCTGATGCATGACGGAAAAGCACTTCAGTCCGGAACCAGCCACAACTTCGGCGATGGATTTGCAAGAGCATTCGGAATCCAGTACACAGACAAGAACAATCAGCTTCAGTATGTGCACCAGACCTCATGGGGAATGACTACCCGTATGATCGGTGCCCTGATCATGGTTCACGGTGACAACAGCGGACTCGTACTTCCGCCAAGAATCGCTCCGGTTCAGGCAGTTGTGATCCCGATCCAGCAGAGAAAAGAAGGCGTTCTTGAGAAAGCTGAGGAGCTTACCCAGATCCTTAAGGCAGCTGGAATCCGCGTGAAGACAGATGCTACAGACAAGAGCCCGGGATTCAAATTCGCAGAGCAGGAAATGCGCGGTATTCCAGTAAGAATCGAGTGCGGTCCGAAGGATATCGAGAACGGACAGGCTGTTATCTGCCGAAGAGATACTAGAGAGAAATACGTAGTGAAATTCGAAGAGCTTGCAGCAAAGGTACAGGAAGTTCTGGATACTATGCAGAAGGAAATGCTGGAAAGAGCAAGAGCTCACAGAGATGCCCATACCTATGTGGCAACAAACTACGAAGAATTCAAGGAAACCATCAACAACAAGCCTGGATTTGTGAAGGCTATGTGGTGCGGCAACCGCGAATGCGAAGACAAGATCAAAGAGGATGTTCAGGCAACCTCCAGATGCATGCCTTTCCAGCAGGAGCATTTAAGCGACGTGTGCGTATGCTGCGGAAAGCCTGCTAAGAAAATGGTTTACTGGGGACGTGCTTATTAATTCACAAAAAGTTCTGGAAAGTGCCTGTGCAGATATACAGACACTGGAAAGTATTGGGGCAAAATATTTTGCCCCAATTTTTGTGAAGAAGGAAAAATGTGTCTGGAATTATGATTTATCAGATGAGGCAGGTGATTACTATGAAATTTGAAATTCCATCAAAAGTTGAGACTATCATCCATACACTGGAGGCAGCAGGCTTTGAGGCCTATGCAGTTGGCGGCTGCGTCAGGGACGCGCTGCTTGGAAGGACGCCCAATGACTGGGATATCACCACCTCAGCCACACCGGAGCAGGTCAAGGCCTTATTTCACAGAACAGTGGACACCGGAATCGCCCATGGCACTGTGACGGTACTGCTGGATAAGGACGGCTTCGAGGTAACCACCTACCGTGTGGACGGAGAATATGAGGATGGCCGCCACCCAAAAGAGGTGACCTTTACCGCAAGCCTTGAGGAGGATTTAAAGCGCCGGGATTTTACCATCAATGCAATGGCCTATAATCCGAAGAAAGGCCTTGTGGATCTGTTTGGAGGCCAGGAGGACCTGGAGAAAAAAGTGATCCGCTGCGTGGGGGATCCTCTGGAGCGTTTTACAGAGGATGCTCTGCGAATCATGCGTGCAGTCCGTTTTTCTGCCCAACTCGGCTTTTCCCTGGAGGAAAATACAAGAAATGGGCTGGCAGTTCTGGCTCCGAATCTGAAGCATGTGAGCGCGGAACGAATCCAGGTGGAGCTGGTGAAGCTTCTTGTTTCTCCACATCCGGATTACCTGCGGATCGCCTATGAAGCTGGTGTTACCAGGGAATTTCTCCTGGAATTTGACCGCTGTATGGAGACACCTCAGAATACTCCTTACCATTGCTATAACGTAGGAGAGCACATTCTTCACAGCCTTTTGTACGTAAAGGAGGATAAGGTGCTGCGCCTGACCATGCTTCTTCACGACATTGCCAAGCCTGACGTGAGGACAACAGATGAAAATGGCAGAGACCATTTCAAAACCCACGCAGTGCTTGGGGAAAAGATGGCGAAGAAAATTCTCCGCCGCCTGAAGTTCGACAACGATACCATTGCAAAGGTAAGCCGTCTGGTACGCTGGCATGACCTGCGTCCTGCACCGGTTCCTGCGGATGTGAGAAAAGCTATGAATATCATTGGCGAGGATCTTTTCCCTATGTGGATGGAAGTCCAGTATGCGGATAATAAGGCCAAAAGTGATTACAAAGGCCAGGAAAAGGCAGCCCGCCAGGCAGGTGTGAGAAAGACCTGGGAAGAAATTGTAGAAAAAGGCCAGTGCGTATCCTTAAAAGGGCTTGCAGTCACCGGAAGCGACCTGATCGCCGCCGGCATGAAGCCTGGAAAAGAAATGGGCGAGGTGCTTCATAAGCTTTTGGAACAGGTTCTGGAGGATCCGGATCTGAATGAGAAAGAAACTCTTCTGAAGCTGGCTTTTTCCAACCGGAATCGCTAAAGCCTGTCCGCCAGATGCCCCGTAGCTTTTGGCACCTGGCCCCACTGCATTTTAGAATATCGAATCCCTCCCCCTCATAAGATAGAAGGTATCTGATGTACTATGAAAGTCCCAGACGGCAGCCAAGAATGAGCCATGCTTTGCATGAGCGAATTCTTGGATATCGGATGGGCTAGACCGTATGAGTAAGTAGGGCGATAGCCCGGATTACGAATGCGGTCGGCAGCTGTGGGAGCGCCCATAGGCGCGGAACAGCTGACTTTCATATATGGTGATGTCGCCGGCAGGCGACATGTCCGATTTGTGAGCAACGGGGGGATTTTTATTGTATGATTATGGTCTTAGCACCCTGACGCAATACGGGATCACAGCCCAGTCTGCGTCTCGGACCCGCGGTGCGCTTGTATGCCGCACAGACCAGGGACTTCTGATCCTGAAACAATTTCACGGCTCGGAAAAAAAACTGCAGTTTCAGCAGGAGCTGCTTCAAAAGCTTGCCAAAGAGGGCTGCCAGGTGGATACCTTCCTGGAGAACCAGACCGGTTCTCTGATTACCAAAGATAAGGACAACATTCCCTATACCATTCAGAACTGGTTTGAAGGCAGGGAATGCGACACCAAATCCCGGGAAGACATTTTCAGAAGCGTGCAGATGCTTGCAAAGCTACATAAATCCATGAAAATGCCGGTGGAGGAAGCCTACGTGGAGCGCTCCTTAGAGGAGGAATACCAGAAGCACAACTGTGAGATCCGCAAAATCCGCAAGTTTATCCGCAAAAAAGGAGCCAGTGCCTTATTCGAAAAGGAATTCTTAGGAAGCGTCCAGTGGTTTCTGGAAAAAGGGGAAAAGGCGCTGAATCTTCTGCAGCAGTCTGACTATGCTGCCCTTCGGGAAGAAGCACTGAAAGAGGGCTGCGTCTGCCATGGAGAGTACAACCAGCACAACGTTTTTTTCAGAAGAGATGGAACAGCCGCCGCCAACTTTGGACATTTCTGCTTTGATATCCAGATCAGCGACCTGTACTGCTTCATGCGGAAAATTCTGGAAAAATACAGTTGGGATGTGATCCTTGCCCGCCAGATGCTGGAAAAATACCACCAGATCCATCCAATTTCCAGAGCCCAGTGGCAGAACCTGATGATTCGCTTTACCTACCCAGAAAAGTACTGGAAACTGGCAAATTACTACTTTTCCCATAATAAAGCGTGGATTTCCGGGAAGAATACAGAGAAGCTGACCAAGGTAATTGCCCAGAAGGAAATATGGGGAGATTTCCCCGAAAAATGCTTTGGAAAGTACCCTTTCTGATGCAAAAACCTTGACAATACAGGGCAAAAGGTATATATATAGATAGAAGAATTATTAGAGGAGGAAACACCATGAATAAGACTGAATTAGTAGCAGCTATGGCGAAAGAAACTAATCTGTCCAAAAAGGACGTTGAAGCTGTTTTAAAATCATTCATCGACGTTGTATCTGAAGAACTGAAAAAAGGTGAGAAAGTTCAGTTAGTTGGCTTTGGTACATTCGAAGTCAGCGAGAGAGCTGCCAGAGAGGGAAGAAATCCTCAGACTGGTGAGACCATGAAGATTGAAGCTTCCAAGGCTCCGAAATTCAAAGCTGGAAAAGCTTTAAAGGATATGGTAAACGCATAATAGCGGAGGCTTTTGCCAGGGGGAACTTTTTCGGTTCCCTCTTTTTTTGTCCCTGCGTGACAAAGAACATGTGAACGGGTCGTATAAGAAACAGGAGTAAATTATGAGATTAGATAAATTTTTGAAAGTATCCCGCCTGATCAAGAGACGGACAGTGGCCAATGAGGCCTGCGATGCAGGAAGAGTGCTGGTAAATGACAAGCCGGCCAAGGCTTCCGTGCAGGTGAAGACCGGCGATACCATCGAAATCCAGTTTGGAAGCCGCAATGTGAAGGTGGAAGTGCTGGATGTGAAGGAAACGGTAAAGAAAGAAGAAGTGGAGAATCTTTACCGTTATATTTAAAAGGCTCGCCGGGGGTAAGGCATATTTTCCCCAGGAAGCACATAGATTATCATTGAACCCACATATTCGGGAGAGAGGGATTTGGAAGAGAAATCAGTAAATACATCCCACAGGCTGACGCTGGATAACAGGAAGGAAGCATTTGTCACAGGGGTGAAGGACGTGGTATCTTTCGATGAGAAAGAAATCCTCCTTCAGACTGCTGACGGAAGGCTGCAGATTCGGGGCAGCCAGCTTCATGTAAAAGGACTGAACCTGGAAAAAGGAGAAGCTGCTCTTGCCGGACATGTGGATTCTCTTGTCTATTTATCAAAAGATTCTGTGCGAAAAGAAGAACCTCTGCTTAAAAGGATGTTCCGCTAAAGGATGAGCACCTATATTCAGTATGAGATCTGGCTTTTTTTGCAGTCCTTTGTGCTGGGAGCCGGACTTCTTTTATTCTACCGTCTGATCCGCGTCATAAGGCGGCTTTTTTCCCGCAGTTCGGCGTATTCAGGGCTTTTTGACATTCTGTACTGGCTGGTCCTGACCATGCTTGTTTTTGCTAGAATCTATCAGACCAACCAGGGCATTCTCCGGAATTTTCTGTTTTTCGGGCTGTTGTCCGGTGCCTTTTTTACATATCTGACCTTAGCATCAGCATTCGAGCTGATCTGTTACAAAATCCTGGAAATACCTGTCAGATTTATGAAAAAATTTTCAAAAAAGCTTTCAAACAGGTTGCTATTTTGGGGGAAAAGTTGTAAAATTTTGGCTAGACAATCTGCAAATCGGTACAAAAATAGTACCAGAAATCCCTTGCAGACGAAGAAAGGCAGGAAAGTTGGGAAAATCAGGGAAAAAACAAAGAAAAAAGACAATAGGGTATAATCAGCTTGGAATGTTTGGGATTTCTCTGATCGTTCTGGTACTGCTTCTGTCTCTTATGGTGCAGAGCCGTGACCTTAAGGAATCTCTCGCCGGATATGAGACCAGGGCTGAGGCGCTGTCCCAGCAGCTGGAGGAAGAGCAGGCCCGCACGGAGGAGATCAAGGAACTGAAGGAATACATGCAGACGGATGAATATGCAGAGCAGGCTGCCAGAGAGAAGTTAGGCCTTGTGAAGGACAATGAGATTATTTTCCAGGAGGCGAACTGATCCGCTGCCGCATAAGAGAAGGAACGAAGGATAGGATTTTCTGACGAAAACTTTTTGAAAGTGTTCGTCTGTGTTTGACATATATTTTCATACCGCTCCCCTATAATAGGCATAAGGCTGTACAGGGGGAGGGGAGAATATGCAGGAATGGATGATTGCCATGCTCGTGATCAGTGTGCTGCTGGTGCTGCGGGACATGGCAAAAACTTTTTTCCGGGGAAGAAGTTTCAGGAAGGCAGAGCAGCCTGAGCAGGAGAAAAATCCCCAGAAGGAGAAGGTAGAGCGGTATGCGGCGTCCTTTCGGAAGCTTGCAGACAGCTTTTACGGACTTCCCTACAGGAAGGATTACTTAAGCAGCGGGCAGGTGGATTCCATTATCCGGGAAGCCTGTGAGAATGTGTGCAGTCACTGCTATCAGCGGGAAATCTGCTGGGGCAGCCAGTCACAGGAAATGTACCGGGGGACGGAACGGATGCTCCGCTCCATGGAAGCGGGAGATCCCCAGGACATACAGGAGAAAAAGAGCGACTGGATGAGCGTATGCAGCCGCTTTGTACAGTATTATGAAGCTTTAAAGGAAGGCTTCCAAAGGGAAAGGCAGCGGCTGATCTGGGACAACCGGATGATCGAGAGCCGCCTTGCTGTGGCACAGCAGCTGCAGGAAATGTCCAGGATCATGGACATGGTGGCAGATGATTTGTACGACATTTCCCTGGCTGAGCCCTCCCTGATGCTGGATCTGCAGAAGCTTCTTCGGAAGCGCCACATTGTGGTAAAGCAGGTCTGGGTTATGGATAAGGTGGAAGGAAGAAGACAGATCTTTCTGACCATGCGGGCAAGGAGCGGACAATGTATTTCCGTCAATGAGGTGGCTCAGCTTTTGTCCAGGGAATTCGGTACGCCAATGGCGGCAGCCAGGGGAGGCAGACGGATCGTGAACGGGGAATTTCACACCGTTCATTTTGTGGAGGACGTAAGCTACCAGGTGCTTTACGGAGTGGCCAAGCTGACCAAGGAGCAGGAGAATGTTTCCGGAGACAATTATATTTGCCGGCAGGAAGAAGCCGGGCGGTTTGTCATGTGCCTTTCGGATGGCATGGGCTCTGGTGTGGAGGCCAGCAGAGAGAGCGAGGAAGTGGTAGAACTGCTGGAACAGTTTCTGGAATCCGGCTTTTCCCAGGAGACTGCTGCGAAAATGGTAAATTCTGCTCTTGTGATGAAGGGACAGGACGGCATGTTTTCTACAGTAGATATCTGTGCAGTGGATCTGTACACCGGAATCTGCAATTTCCTGAAGGCAGGTGCCTGCGCCACCTTTATCAAAAGGGATCACTGGGTGGAAGCCATCTCTTCTGAGAGTCTGGCAGCAGGGCTGATGCAGCAGGTGGATTTCGAGACCTCCTCAAGGAAGCTGTATCACGGGGATTATCTGATCATGATGACAGATGGCGTGCTGGATGCGCTGCCGCCGGAGCGGGAGGAAGAGACCATGAAGGAGATCATTATGGACATCCACGAGGAGACGCCAAGGGAGATGAGCAGGAGTATTCTGGAGAGGGTGCTTGGGTACAGCGATTACTGCGCAAGAGATGACATGACCGTTCTGGTAGCGGGAATGTGGAAGAAGTAAGAAGCATAAAGGAAAGTCAGGTACATCATGTATCATAAAGTAAAGTCTTATATTGAAGAACATCATATGATAAACCACGGGGATGTGGTTCTGGCAGGTGTGTCCGGCGGCGGAGATTCCATGGCAATGCTGGACATGTTAAGAAAGTACAGCCAGGAAGTTCCTTTTTCCCTGTGCGCGGTACACGTACATCATGGAATCCGCGGGGAGGAGGCAGACCGGGATGAAGCTCTTGTGCAGGACACCTGCCGCAGCTGGGGAATTCCTTTTTTGTCCTATCATTATCCAGTTCTGGAGCTTTCAAAGAAATGGAAGATGGGAACCGAAGAGACAGGGAGAAAAGTAAGACAGGAAGCTTTTGCCCGGGCGAAACAGGACTTTAGGGAATTGCAGGGAGAAGCTGTTTCCAGGAAGCTGGAAGACGGCGCAAATCCTCTGGAATACCGTATTGCCCTTGCCCACAATGAGAACGATGCGGCGGAGACTCTCATTCACAATCTCTGCCGGGGAACCGGGCTGAAAGGGCTGGCGGGGATTTTGCCGGTAAGAGATGGCATTATCCGCCCTGTTTTGTGTTTAAACAAGCAGGAAATTGTCAATTATTTAATGGAAGAGCATATACCTTATATTACAGACAGTACCAACCTGACAGAGGAATACACCCGGAACCGTATCCGTCACAGGATTCTTCCCCTTCTGGAAAATGAGATCAACCAGGGAAGCATCCGCCATATGGCAGAGACGGCCCAGCTGGCGGCGCAGGCTGAGGAATACTTATCCCGCCAGGGCGCTCTTCTGGTGGAAAAATACGGACAGAAGCGGGAGAACGGGATGCTTCTTTCGGAAGAATTCTGGCAAAAAGAGCCTGTTGTGTCTTCCTATGGCGTGTTAGGGGTGTTTGAGCAGCTGGCAGGCAGGCGAAAGGATTTTACAGCCGTTCATATAAAAAGTACTGCCGGGCTTCTGGCGCTTCAGGTGGGAAGGCAGATCAGCCTGCCCTACGGCCTGAAGGCCCAGCGCACCTACGGCGGCATTTTCATTGGAAAGATGGAAAGCAGGCAGTTGGAAACACCGGAAATGCAGGAGCTTTTGATCCCGGGGAGAACTTTTTTCAGGGAAAATCCATTTTTTACCCAAATAATTTTAAATCAGGGCCAGAAGATTGAAGAAAAAGCATATACGAAATGGCTGGATTATGATAGAATAAAGCAGGAATTGTCCATCCGAACCCGCAGGCCGGGGGATTTTCTGATCGTGGATGAGGCGGGAAGCCATAAGAAGCTGAACCGCTATTTCATAGATGAGAAGATTCCATCAGAAGAAAGAGATAAGATTCCCCTTCTGGTGGCCGGATCTGAGGTTTTGTGGGTGGTGGGAGGCAGAATTAACGAGAACTATAAGATTACTCCCAGAACCAGGAGAATATTGGAAATACAATACCAAGGAGGAAAAGATAATCA
>OGPX01000991.1_pt1 | contig 20454 bp, 16 predicted proteins | sample 1553101 | NCBI WGS metagenome assembly OGPX01 (sample SAMEA2579964, study PRJEB22360) | human gut metagenome | biome: human gut; feature: human-associated habitat; material: faeces | place: Denmark | collected 2008/2010
AGGGCACACATCAGTTCTTGCTGTTTGCAATTGCCTGATCAATCAACTTTTGCAGCTTTTCAGACTGCTTTTCGGAGGTTATTGCACCGACAATCGGTTCTCCCACAATATTACCGTTTTTATCGACAACATAAGTTGTGGGGTAGGAGTACAATCCGGATGTAAATTCTCCGGCTTTACTTTTTGAATCAAACCAAATGTTTTTGTAGGTCACACCCTTTTTTGCCAGAATATTCTTTGCATCAGAGATAGCCGTTTTGTCACCGTCAAGTGTAAATGAATTGATTCCGACTACTGCTCCGCCTTTTTTTGCAAGCTGTTTATTCAGAGCTTCCAGGTCGGCAAGTTCTTCCACGCAGGGATTGCAGGTGGTAAACCAGAAGTTTACTACAGTAACGGTATTTTTTGCAAAAAGCGTACTGCTCTTAACTTCGTTTCCGTCAAGATCCTTGCCGTCAAATGTCGGGAATTTCTTCAGATCATCCTTTTCGATGGGCTTACCGTTTTCCGCCGGAACGCTCATATCTCCATCAGACGGTTTTTCTCCGCATCCGGGAAATTTTTGTTCCAAAAGCGTCAGCTTTCCTTCAATTTCCTTAATCTCTTCGGCGCCTTCATTAAGCAGCTTCAACTCATCTGCACTGAACTGATCCTTGATACCGTCAATCGTTTTCAGAAGAAAATCGCCGTAGTTTTTGCCGTCCTCATTCATCGCCATACCCTTATCGGCTGAAATAAATACCTTTTCCCAAAGCTTGCTGTTTTCGGAAAGAATAGCATTTTCCTGTGCCATCAGTTTTTGATGCAGGTCGGCGGCCTCGTCTTTTGTTTTCGGATTCACAGCTGTCAGCATAGCCGTTTCGCTTTTCTTATTTGCAGTAGTATTCGTCGTATTGCCTTTGGCTGTGCCACAGGCGGCAAAGCTTAACAACATCATCAGGGCAGTCAGTAAGCTTAAAATTTTAGTCGTTTTCATAGTGTTTACTCCTTTTCTGTTTTAATTTCTGTTTTAATTTCTGTTTCAATTTTTTGTTTTGCTGTTTCCGCTTTTTTAGCGGGACAATCATTTTCTTTTCCTTTGCCAAAGCCGTAGCAAAAGCTGACCGCCTCGACAGGACAGGCACGGATACACTTACCACAGCGTATGCATTCGGTGTGGTCGGGAGTTTTGGTTACATCTACATCCATCTTGCATACTTTGGCACACTTTCCGCAGGAAATGCATTTGTGTTTGTCTACTTTCATTCCGAAAAGCGACACCTTGTTAAGTAATGCATAAAATGCACCGAGAGGACACAGCCACTTGCAGAACGGTCTGTAGAAAAGTACACTCAGTACGATTACCGTAATCAATATGCCAAACTTCCACGAAAAGAGCGTACCCAGTGCGGCACGGATTCCCGAATCAATGGCGGCAAGAGGGATTGCCCCCTCGAGTACCCCTTGAGGACAAAGATACTTACAGAAAAAAGGATCTCCCATACCCACATCATTTGTAATGAGCATTGGCAGCAAACCTACTGCAAAAAGCAAAACTGCATATTTTATGTATGTCAGCGGCTTCAGCTTTTTAGTGGAAAGCTTTTTTGTCGGTATCTTATGTAACAGTTCCTGAAGCCATCCGAACGGACACAAAAAACCGCAGATAAAACGCCCGAGCAGAACTCCTATCAATATGAGGAATCCTGTGATATAATATGAAAAACTGAATTTTGACGATCCCACCACAGCCTGAAACGAGCCGATTGGGCATGCGCCCGATGCCGCAGGGCAGGGATAGCAATTCAGTCCCGGAACGCAAACAGCCTTTCCTTTGCCTTGATAAATTCTGCCCTTCAATAAATTCGGCAGATGAATATTACTCAGCAAAGTTGCTCCTGCTTGAATAAGCCATCGAAAGCGTGAGAGAAACTGCGATACACCGCCTCTTTTTTTCTTCGGTTCTTTGTTATCCAATTCCCACACACTCCAAACACAGCCGGATTGCCTTGCTTAACACGGTTTCTGCCTCTCCACGCAGAGCTCCGTAACACAGCATCGTAATTCCGCAGATAATCAGTACGATCTGAAATACGGTTTTTTTCTTTCGAGTCAATTCGGTCACTCCTTTCTTTTGTGCTCTCATTGTAGCACAGAGGATGTAAAATCCCTGTTAAGAACGAAAACTTAACAAAAACTTTATGTCTGAGCGATATAATGATATAATTAAATTATCAAAGAAATATGAAAACATAACAAGGAGAGTTTCTATGCGTATTTTAGTAATTGAAGACGAGCGTGCGCTGTGCGAGACAATTGTTCGCAGCCTTAAAAGATTGGCATACAGCGTTGATTTTTGCTATGACGGAAACAAAGCAAATGAGTTGCTCGGAATAGAAAAGTACGATCTTGTTTTACTTGATCTGAATTTACCCGGTGCAGACGGGATGACGGTACTGCGAACTCTGCGACAAACCGACAGAGATACCGGAGTGTTAATTCTTTCGGCACGCTGTGAGGTTGCCGACAAGGTGGAGGGACTGGATGCCGGAGCAAACGATTACCTGACAAAGCCTTTTCATTTGGAGGAGCTTGAAGCACGAATACGCAGTCTGACTCGCCGACGGTTTACACAAAACAATGTTGTTTTGAACTGTGGAAAGGTTGCTTTTGACACCAAAGCCCGTGTTGCCGTTGCTGACGGTCAGGAGCTGTCACTTACCCGAAAAGAAATCGGAATACTTGAATATTTACTTCTTAATCAAGGTCGCCCCGTCAGTCAGGAAGAACTGCTCGACCATGTTTGGGATAACAGTGTTGACAATTTCAGCAATTCAATAAGAGTACATATTTCTGCATTACGAAAGAAACTGCGTGCGGCACTCGGCTATGACCCGATTCGCAATCGCATTGGTGAAGGATATGTTATGGAGGAAGAAAAAGTATGAAAAAGCTATCCTTGCAATGGCGCATAACTCTGATGACTGCACTTCTTATCGGAGCTACCTGCATTTTTATGAATGTTCTTATCGGCTATACCGGCAGCCATTATATGGATTCCATAGGCTCTTATGTTACAGGTTACGGTGATACGGACAAAGGAGAACCTGACTTTTTCGATCCCGAACACGAAAAGCTTGATCGTGAATTGACTATCGTAATCAATGGAGCACAGGAATCCTTTATCGCTACCAATTGGTATATTACGGCGGCGGCAACATTGTTAGGCGGTGTGCTTGCGTATTTTTTAAGCGGGCATGCACTGAAGCCTCTGCGTACTTTTACCGCTCGGGTTGAAAAGGTTCAACCTAACAATTTGACGGATATGAAGATAACCGAAGATGTTCCGCCTGAACTGAGACAGTTTGTCAAGTCGTTCAATCGGATGCTTGACCGTCTTGATGAGGGATTTACCGCTCAACGACAGTTCACGGGAAACGCCGCACACGAGTTGCGTACGCCGCTTTCGCTTATGCAGGCACAGCTTGAACTTTTTTCGGCAGAGCATCCCGAGGTATCGCCTGAAACGGCAGAGTTTCTCCGATTGTTGCGTGAGCAGACCGAACGAATGACGCAAATGACAAAAACCCTGTTGGAAATGAGTGAGCTTCGCACAGTATCGTGTGCCGACCGCATAGAGATAGGACCTATGGTAGAAGAGATTTTCACTGACCTCGCGCCCCTTGCAGAGAAGAACAATGTTACACTTGAAAGCACGGGCGACGCTGTTATGACAGGCAGTGACACGCTGATTTACCGTTTGTTATATAATCTGACCGAAAACGCTATACGCTACAACCGTTTTGACGGTACAGTGAATATTACCGTAATGCACAAAGACAATCAGCTTGTTATTACGGTTGCGGATACCGGCTACGGCATCCCCGAACAATACAGAGAAAGTATTTTTCAGCCCTTCTTTCGTGTGGATAAATCCCGAAGCAGAGAATACGGCGGAGTTGGATTGGGACTTTCTTTGGTGTGGGAAATCGTTGCACTGCACAATGGTAAAGTTCGTGTGGAAGAAAGTTCGGAAAAGGGTACTGTTATAGCAGTAAAGTTTCCGACAGATGCGATAAAAATTTAATATTTTGCGATTTTTTCTTAGTTAATTGTTGAAATTGCCGTAGCTCTGTGCTATACTATAATTAATTAATCGATTAGTTATCAAAAGGAAGCGAACATTATGAGAACAACAGAGGAACAGCACAACGAGCGTAAGAGGGAAATAATGGAAAAATGCTTTGAATGCTATGCTGAAAACGGATTGACCGGTACGGGCATCAAGGCTTTGGCGGCAGCGTGTGGCTGTACAACGGGAAATCTGTATTCCTATTTCAACAGTGTTGATGAACTGATTATTGAATCAACTGCATACTGTATGGAAAAGGTCGAGGATGATTTTATGGAAAAAGCTCCCACCGACCCGAAGGATGTTGTTCGATTTGTGAAAGAGGTTCCGTATTGGACCGCAAAGAAGCACGGCAAAAAGTATCGGCTGATGTATCAGGTCTATACCCATCCGAAATATATTGAGCACGGCAAGAAATTTTTTGAGGGGGTAAATGAGCGCTATACCGAGTATGCAAAGCGGCTTGAGCCGAAAATCGGCATTCCGTACACGGTGATTACACCGCTCATTTTTATATTTGTCCGTGCCTGTGTACACTATGCTATGTTTGAGGATGAATATTATTTAAAAACCCAAATGGAGGTCTTAAAACAGGGTGTTGCCCTGTTTACTGATAAATACCGTTCACAATATTTGAGAGGAGGCAATGATAAATGAAAAAACGAATATACTGTATTACCACCGCACTCTGTCTTGTGCTTTGCATCGTACTTTGCATTGCATTCGCTGCCGTATGCAGCAAGGCGGAAAACAGCAAAACCCTGTTGCCGGAGGTGCGAAACAACGGCACAGCAATCCAATGGAGAGATACCGCCGAAGAGGAATGGCACGATCTTGTAGCTCTTAACACGCTCAGAGGTACTGACGGAAAAAACGGTACTAATGGAAAGAACGGTCTTGACGGCAAAAACGGTCTTAACGGAAAAGACGGCGTTGACGGCAAAGACGGTACTGACGGAAAGAACGGTACTGACGGCAAAAACGGTCTTGACGGTAAAGACGGTACTGACGGAAAGAACGGTCTTGACGGAAAAAACGGCACTGACGGAAAGAACGGTCTTGACGGCAAAGACGGTACTGACGGAAAAAACGGTACTAATGGAAAGAACGGTCTTGACGGCAAAGACGGTACTAATGGAAAGAACGGTATTGACGGAAAAGACGGTACTGACGGTAAAAACGGCGTTGACGGAAAAAACGGCACTGACGGTAAAGACGGTCTTGACGGCAAAAACATAGAGGTACAAAGAACAACTGAATATATACAGTGGCGCTATGAGGGAGAAGACTGGCAAAACCTTGTTGCCATTTCCGATATAAAAGGACCCACAGGGCAGAACGGTAAAGACGGAGTAAACGGAAAAACACCGGAGTTCCGTGTAAATGAAAACAATCTTCAATGGCGTTATGTCAGTGACGAAATATGGTTAAATCTTTACGATCTTTCAAATTTGAAAGGTCTTGACGGAAAAGACGGAATCGACGGAAAGAACGGTGATACGCCGTTCATCGGTGAAAACGGCAACTGGTGGCTCGGAGTGACCGACATTGGCGTAAAAGCCGCAGGTGTTGACGGTGAAAAAGGCGACAAGGGAGATAAAGGAGATGCCGGACAGAACGGTAAGGACGGAGCAAACGGAAAAACACCTGAGTTCCGTGTAAATGAAAATAACCTACAGTGGCGTTATGTCGGCGATGAAATATGGCTTAACCTTTACGATCTTTCAATTTTGAAAGGTCTTGACGGCGCAGACGGCAAGGACGGTATAAACGGCAAAGACGGTGCTGATGGTAAGGACGGAACAAACGGACAAAACGGCACTGACGGCAAAGACGGCAACACCCCGTTCATCGGCGAAAACGGCAACTGGTGGATAGGAACGACCGATACGGGAGTGAAAGCCACAGGAGTTGACGGTGAACAAGGCGACAAAGGAGACATCGGTGAAAAAGGCGAAAAGGGTGACAAAGGAGATAAAGGCGACAAAGGTGACGCAGGTCAGAACGGCAGCTGTTCGGGGTATTTTTACGGAGAGGCAAACGCTCCAAGGACAGTACTGAATAACAGTCGTGTCAATATTTCTGTCTACGAAAAAATAAACAAGGGCGGCTTGATTTCATCCTACAGGAATAATATTACCCTCAAAAAAGGACATATTTACAATGTCTGCTTAAGCGGTTCTCTCGAAGTTGGTTCAAACGAATTTAACAACAGCGGTAATTACTCTATTCAGATGACAGACGGTTATGATGACGATCTGTGCAGGGAGCTTACACGAATAAAAAGGGACGGGGCAAAAATACCGTATACCAATGATCAACATTCCTTTAATTTCAACAGAATGTATGATGCGTCAAATAAAGACATTACATTGCAGTTGTGGTTTGAAAATTCGGCATACAATACTTATCTCGGTGGCTTTAGAGGCACTATTACAATAACTGCTCTTGATTAAATTTATATAACGGAGGTGGCGAAAAATGAAAAAACGAATACTTAGTATCCTGCTGACTTTATGCATGATGCTCTGCCTTACGCCGATAAGCGTATTTGCCGAGGAGGTTGGGGCAGAGGGCTCTGCTGCGATACAGCTTGGTGCAGATCCACTAAGTGTGTTAAGTAAAAATGTAAACACAGCGACCGCACCGACTGTGTATTTCGGGCAAAACCATGAAAATAATCCCGCTGCATGGCGAGTTATCGGCTATGACGGAAGCGGTGTTACAAGCTCAAAGGGGGATATTACCCTGCTTGCGGCAGGCGCTATGGGGGTTATACCATTTGTCGATACCATATTAAACAACGAATACGCACCGAGTAATTTGAAAGCCACAATAGATGCGCTTGCGGAAAAGCTGACGACAGAAGAAAATGCTGCCGTAAAGAAACGGACGCTGACAAGCGGAAGTTACGACGGAGAGAATACCGACTGTGTAGCGGGAGGGCAGGTGGATAACGCTGTATTCTGGCCACTTTCCGCAAAAGAGGCTATTGCTGTAAACAACGATCTGCGTGCCTTGAATCCTGCACATCCGAATTGGGTGGATAGCGGTTGGTGGCTGCGCTCCCCCGGCTCCGATAAATATCGTCTCGCCGTCGTGCGTAGTGAGGGTTCTGTCCAATACTCTGGGTTCTCTGTCCTCATTTTCAATAATCATCGGACTGTTCGTCCCGCTTTTAACTTAAATCTGAACTCTGTCCTTTTTGCATCTGCCGCCGTGGGCGGAAAGCCTGACGGAGGATTGGCAGAAGTTTCCAAATACAGCGGAAACGAGTGGAAATTGACGCTTTTAGATAGTAGACGCAACTTTGCTGTAACGGAAAAAACTGTCAGCGCCGCCCCCGACGATACCGTTACGCTGAATTACAAAGGGGCGACCACAGGGAAAAATGAATATATCTCTGTCATCCTGGCGGATAACAACGGCGCACAGTATTACGGCAGAGTAGCACAACCTACTGCCAAAAGCGGAACGGTTGAAATCAAAATCCCGTCTGACATTGCACCGGGCGACTATACCATGAAGGTATTCAGCGAGCAGTATAACGGTGACTGCAAGACCGACCTTGCAAGTGCTTTTGCGGATGTCACGCTGACGGTGGAAAGTCAGCCTGACGAGCAGTTTACCCTCGCCCCTGGTGGCAGATACTATTTTGACCTTTCGGCGATGAACATCCCCGGAACGGTAAACAGCAATCTGCCGGACAGCACCCTGCATTATGTGCCTTTTACCTATGCAGGCACGGTCAACGCTTATAAGCTCACATCGGAAATGGCAACCACCGAGGAGTATGCTCAGAAGAATAAATATCCCCACAGCCTATTCATTGCGGACTATGTCGTAACGCATACGGTAAGCTGGGATGACTTAAATACGAAAAGTCTGATTTTCGGCAAAGATTATGCCAGCGGCGGCGTGGACTATACCCTGCGCGCACCGTCTGTGGGAAGTAACTTTATAGGTTTGGGCAATTCCGAACGCGGCGTACCCCAAAGCAACGAATGGGACACGATGCTGAATAAGAACAGCGGATATATCCAAAACTGGAATGATATGTATTTGTATTTGTGGGGACAGGATACTGTTTCTCGCAACGCGTCGCGCCGTGCGGTTCGCGGGTGCGCTTCGCCCCGCTTCTGGATCAACTGCGATGCTACGTACTCCGACCCGAGCGTCGGTTTCCGCCCTGTCCTTGAAGTCCTGAACCCTGACACACTGGGTTCTGACGGGCTGAAGGTCGTTACCCTTGATCTTGGCGGCGGCACGCTGGGTAATAGCTCCGAGGATATTCAAATCATCGTGAAAAACGGCAGTACATTTACCGCTCCCGCATCCGATGGTCTGACCCGCCCGGACGGAGATACCGATAATTATTTTATGTGGCTTGACGGCAATGGCAATTCCTACGAACCCGGCGGCAGTGTTCCTTCTGATGTGACGGAACTGACGGTGCAGTGGACAGCCCCGACCTACGCCGTAACCTTGAATACGAACGGCGGCACGATCAACAACGGCAATGTCACCGGATACACCTACGGCGTGGGTGCAACACTCCCGGCGGCGGACGATATGACCTATACAGGCCACACGTTCAAGGGCTGGTATGACAACGAAAATCTGACCGGCTCTCCTGTTACGGCAATCGGCGGTGCAGAAACAGGTAATAAAGAGTATTGGGCGAAGTGGGAAATCAATCAGTACACAATAACCTTTGATACCAACGGCGGAAGTGAGATTGCACCAATTACACAGGACTACGGTACAGAAATTACCGCCCCTGATAATCCGACAAGAAAAGGTTATACCTTTAAGGGTTGGGATAAGGAAATCCCCGAAACCATGCCGGCGGAGAATATAACGGTTAAAGCACAATGGGAAATCAATCAGTACACAATAACCTTTGATACCAACGGCGGAAGTGAAATCGCACCAATTACACAGGACTATGGTACGGAAATCACCGCCCCTGACAACCCTACAAGAAAAGGTTACACCTTTAAGGGCTGGGATAAGGAAATCCCCAAAACCATGCCGGCGGAAAATATAACGCTTAAAGCACAATGGGAAATCAATCAGTATACAATAACCTTTGATACCAACGGCGGAAGTGAGATTGCACCCATTACACAGGATTACGGTACAGAAATTACCGCCCCTGACAAACCTACAAGAAAAGGTTATACCTTTAAGGGATGGGATAAGGAAATCCCCGAAACCATGCCTGCCGAAAACATTACAATCACGGCACGGTGGAAAGATACCGAAAAGCCGACGGGCGAAATTATCATAGGCACAAATAAATGGAATGAATTCTTAAACGAGCTTACCTTTGGCATATTCTTTAAGGATACACAGGAGGTAACTATAAATGCCGTAGATAACAGCGGAGTTGTGTTTGTATCCTATTTGGTAACAGATAAGGAGCTTTCCGAGGCTGAACTGAACTCTCTTGTATTCCGTGCATATGAAGAACCGTTTTGCATAGACCCCAACGGAGAATATATTGTTTATGTAATGCTTGTTGATGAAAATATTAACATAACATACCTTCGCACCGACCGTATAACGCTTGATAATATTCAGCCTGTAATCAGCGGTATTGAGAACGGCAAGACCTATTGTGAGGCACAAACCGTTACTGTTGATGAGAAGTATGTTGATACCGTTACTGTAAACGGCACGGTGGTTACGCTTGATGCAGACGGAGATTTTGTTCTCCCACCGACAAACGGTGAGCAGAAGATAGTTGTTACCGACAAAGCGGGCAATAATGCAGAGATGACCGTAACAGTCAACAACGGTCATACCTTTGGCGAATGGGTATCTGACAATGACGGTAAGCATACCCGAAAATGTACCGTGGACGGATGCGATGCTTTTGAAACCGAAAATTGCTCAGGTGGCAATGCCACCTGTACCGAAAAGGCGGTCTGTGATGTCTGCGGTAAAGCCTACGGAGAATTTGACGGAACAAACCACGAGGGCGGTGTACAGGAGTGGACGACAAGAACCGCTTTTAATCACGAACAAAAATGGAACTGCTGTGGTGCTGTGATTGTGGCAAGTGAAGCACATGAGTGGAAAGACGGTGTGTGCCGAGAATGCGGATATGTATGTCTGCATAGTGACGCAGATAAAGACCATATCTGCGATTATTGCAAAAAGACAATCTCTGAGCATGTAGATAAGGATAAAAACCATATCTGCGACTACTGCAAAAAGACAATCTCTGAGCATGAAGATAAGGACAAAAACCATATCTGCGACTACTGCGAAAAGACAATCTCTGCTCATGAAGAGGCGCCAACCGAAGAAATCAAAAAGGCTGACGCCGTAACGGCTAAATTGCCTGATGATTCAAAGTCCCCTCAGACAGGCGACAACAGCAACCCCATTTTGTGGATTGCATTGCTGATTATCAGCGGCGGCGTTATGAAAGGAGTAACGGCATTCGGTAAGAGTAAAAAACATTCTGCCAAAATTAATAAGTAATATTTTACGCTCTGTCATGGAAATATAGTGAATACGGCACAGTAGGTATAGAAACCGCTGTGCCGTATTTCTTTCAGAATGACTGCTTTTGAAAAACAGGCACTTTATCGGTCATCATACGATAAGCAAAGACAAAGAATAAATGCGAAATCCGGAATTTAATGCCAATACTTCCAAAAATCGGCAGACAAGTTTGTCAATAAGTTCGTATAGTTGCATTTGTTTTTATTTATGATACAATTAAAAGCAATAAACTTAACAGATTCTTATGCAGGTAAAATTCGGAAAATATGTCGATAGCCTTGCACGAAAAAGTAAAATTGTTTCAAATTGCTATTGCACTTTTGTGATTTTTTCTTATATCTCTTTTATAATAAATCAAAATGTGATACAATATGACTGATAATCTGAAAACGGAGTTGATTAAATGAATTTCATCAACAGAAATGAAATTGCAAACGGTGTTTACTTTACAAACATTAAGGACAGCCGTTTTAAAACTATGAAAATCAGCGTGAATATTGTTGTTCCGCTTTCTGTCGAAACAGCGTCGGAGAATGCGCTTGTGGGCGGATTGCTTGTTCGTTCATGCAAAAAATATCCCGATTTTACTGTTCTCAGCAAAAAACTCAGCTCACTTTACGGTGCAGACCTCACTTCATCGCTTTCAAAACACGGTGAAAGCCAGGTAATTAAAATTTCCGTATCAGGTCTTGATGACAGATATTCTCTTGATGATGTCAGCATTGCCAAAGAACTTTCGGAGCTTTTGTGCAGCGTAATTTTTGAGCCTAATGTCAAGAACAACGCTTTTATTGAAAGTGAACTTGAACAGGAACGCAGACAACTTCTTGATGTGATTGATTCGGAATTCAACGAAAAGCGAATCTATGCAATGCGACAGCTTATAAAGCATATGTGCAAGGATGAGGTTTTCGGAATTAAGCGTTACGGCACAGCCGAAAAAATCAAGGGCGCAACTGCCGAATCACTCTGCAAGGCATGGCAGAATCTTCTCAAAACCGCAAAATTTGAGATTCTCTATATAGGCGACAGCCCTGCCGATAAGGCGAAGGAGGTTTTTGCGAAAGCCTTTGCAAATATCGAAAGAAATGTTGTGACTTCGTCTACTGATGTTGTTAAGAATGTTTTAAAAGAAAAACATATTACAGAGGAAATGGAGCTCTCACAGTCAAAACTTGTCATGGGATTCAGAACACAGATTTCCGCAGGTGATGAAGAGGCGGTTGCCGAAAGACTTATGTGTGCTGTTCTCGGCGGTACTGCAAGCTCAAAACTCTTTAACAATGTTCGTGAAAAGCAGAGCCTTTGCTATTACTGCTCGTCCTCCTATGATTCAATCAAGGGTATAATGTATATCAACAGCGGTGTTGAGGGCGAAAATCTTGAAAAAGCCGAAAAAGCTATTCTCAAAGAAATTGAGGACATGAAGAACGGTGAAATTACAGATTTTGAAATTGAGGCAACAAAGCTTGCTGTTGTTAATTCATTCAAGTCAAGCAGCGACAGCGTAAGCGGTATTGAAAACTGGTACACAGGGAGAATTTTTAACGGTGACCTTGAAACTGTTGAAGAAGTTTCCGCTGAGGTTAATGCCGTTACAAAAGAGCAGATTGTAAATGCCGCAAACAAGCTCTTGCTCGATACGGTTTATGTTCTCAAAAATAAGTAAGGGAGGCGGACAGAATGAATATTACAGAAATCAAATCGGAAATTGCAGGCGACAGCTATTATAAAGTTGAACATCCATCGGGACTTACAATTTTTGTTTATCCAAAAGAGGGTTACACTTCTTCATATGCAATTTTCGGCACACGCTACGGCAGTATCAACACAAAGTTTTCCGTTAACGGCGGTGATATAATTACAGTTCCCGACGGTATCGCCCATTACCTTGAACACAAGCTTTTTGAAAGTGAAGAAGGCGATGCGTTTGTAAGATACGCAAAAACAGGTGCAAATGCAAACGCATATACAAGCTTTGAAAAAACCTGCTATCTTTTCTCATGTACGGACAAGTTTGATGAAAGTCTTGAAATTCTTCTCGATTTTGTTCAGGATCCCTACTTTACGGCTCAGACAGTTGCAAAGGAACAGGGCATTATCGGTCAGGAAATCAAAATGTACGACGACTCTCCCGATTGGCGGGTAATGTTCAATATGCTTGAGGGTATGTACCGCAATCACCCTGTAAAAATTGATATTGCAGGTACAGTTGAAACAATTGCAGAAATTACAGCCGAAAAGCTTTATGAAGTTTACAATGTGTTCTACAACCTCAATAATATGATTCTCTGCGTTGCGGGTAATGTAACGGTTGACGGTGTGCTTAAAGTTGCCGACAAAATGCTCAAGCCTTGTGAGAAAAAGGAAATCAAAAACTATTTTGAAACAGAGCCTTATGAAATCAAAGAACCTTATGTTGAGCAGACTTTCCCTGTTTCAATGCCTTTGTTCAATCTCGGCTTCAAAGAGAAAGCAGACAAGCCTCTTAACGAAAAGCAGCTTGCATGCACAGATATTCTTCTTTCGGCACTTGCATCAAACACGAGCATGCTCTACAGAAATCTTATGGATTCAAACCTCATCAATTCAAGCTTTTCTTATGAACTCTTTGAAGGTCCGGGTTATTGCTCGGTAATCTTCGGCGGTGAATCAAGAGCGCCGAAACAGGCTGCTGAGATGATTAAGCAGTATATCTCGGATATTAAGAAAAACGGTATTGACAAAGAGGACTTTGAAATTGCAAGAAAATCTGTTTACGGTGATTCGGTTTCATCGCTCAACTCAGTAAGCGCAATTTCAAATTCAATCATCGACTACGCAATGCAGGGTAACGAAATTTTTGCCTACATTGATGCTGTTGCAAATGCAAAGCTTGAGGATATCAACGCAAGGCTTGCCGAGATGCTCGATGTTGACAACTGTACTTTGTCTGTTGTAAAACAGCCTGATGAGGTGTAATTATGCCGTATCATGTGCAGTTTCCCGGATTTGGCTGGGAATTTGATATTAACCCGATTGCATTTTCAATCGGTGATTACAAGGTCTATTGGTACGGAATAATCATCGCCTGCGGACTTTTGCTTGCCGTACTTTATGCGTGGAAAAGCGCTCCCCGTTACAAGGTTGACGGTTCAAAGCTTGTCAACTGTGTTTTTGCAGGAATGATAACGGGAATTATCGGTGCAAGACTGTACTTCTGTTTCTTCAAATGGGATTATTACGGACAGAACCCGATTGAAATTCTCTATATCAACAACGGCGGACTTGCTATTTACGGCGGAATTATCGGTGCGTTGCTCGGCGGTCTGACTGTTGCCAAAATACAGAAAATGGAAATCATGCCTGTTCTTGACATCGCAATGGTCGGTTTCCTTATCGGACAGGGAATAGGCAGATGGGGCAATTTTATGAATCAGGAGGCATACGGCTCTCCTACGGATTTGCCCTGGAGAATGATGAGCGAGGGGACAGACAACATAGGAGTTCATCCGTGTTTTTTCTATGAATCAATGTGGTGTCTGCTCGGATTTGTACTTCTCCATTTCTACGGAAAATATAAGCAGAAATATTCGGGACAGATTTTCTTTATGTACCTTGTGTGGTACGGATTTGAAAGAACAGTTGTTGAAGGACTGAGAACAGACAGCCTTTATCTTCCGTTCCAAATTTTCGGAGCAGACATAAGGGTGTCACAGGTTCTTTCGGCAGTAATTTTTATAACAGGTATTGTATTCTTAATTATAAACAGAAAAAAGGAGGATTCTTTCTATGCAGATTATCGACGGAAAAAAGGTATCGGCACAGGTAAAGGAAGAGGTAAAGAGGCAGACGCTTGAGTTAAAGGAAACTCACAAAATAACCCCCGGTCTTGCGGTAGTAATCGTAGGTGACGATCCGGCATCAAGAGTATATGTAAACAACAAGAAAAAGGCTTGTGAATTTGTAGGCTTTAAGTCTGAGGAGTATGCACTTCCTGCCGAAACAACACAGGAAGAACTTTTAAACCTTGTTGAAACTCTCAACAATAAGAAGGATATCAACGGTATTCTTGTTCAGCTTCCGTTGCCGAAACACCTTGATGACAAGGCTGTTATTGAGGCAATCAGCCCGCTTAAAGATGTTGACGCATTCCATGCCGTAAATGTCGGCAAAATTATGCTCGGCGAGTATGATTTTCTTCCATGCACGCCTGCAGGCGTAATGGAGATGCTCCATTCCTACAACATTGAAGTAAGCGGTAAAAACTGCGTTGTAATCGGCAGAAGTAATATCGTAGGCAAGCCTATGGCAATGCTTTTGCTCCACGAAAACGGCACGGTAACAATCTGTCACAGCAGAACAAAGAATCTTGCTGAAATCTGTTCACAGGCAGATATACTCGTAGCCGCAGTCGGCAGACCGAAGTTTGTTACTGCCGATATGGTAAAAGAGGGTGCGGTTGTGATTGATGTCGGTATGGACAGGGATGAAAACGGCAAACTCTGCGGTGATGTTGATTTTGAAAATGTCAAGGATAAATGCTCGTTTATCACACCCGTACCGGGCGGTGTAGGTCCTATGACAATTTCAACTCTTATGAAAAATACTCTCAAGGCTTGCAAAATACAGAATAACATTTGATATACTCAAAAAATATCGGGAAAATTGTTGACAGAAAGTTTTCTTTGTGGTATAGTATATAAGCCGCATATTGTGGGTTTTAAGTGATTCGTTCCACCTGCACATAGCGAGCCCAATGTAAAGGATGGTACTAAAATGTACGCAGTTATTCAGACAGGCGGCAAGCAGTACAAGGTAACTAACGATGAGGTTATCTTCATCGAGAAGCTTGACGCAGAAGCAAACGACACAGTAACATTTGATGTTGTGGCAGTCGGCACAGACGACGGCATCAAGGTTGGCACACCGCTCGTTGAGGGTGCTAAGGTTACAGGTGAAGTTGTAAAGAACGGTAAAGGCAAAAAAATCAGAGTTTGCACTTACAAGCCTAAGAAGGGCGAAAAGAGAGCAAAAGGTCACAGACAGCCTTACACACAGGTTAAGATTACTTCAATCGAAGCCTAAAAATGACTACGGTAACATTTTTTAAATCAGATGATATAATTTGCGGTTTTGAAATATCGGGGCACTCCGACTTTGCCGAAGAGGGCAGCGATATTGTATGTGCGGCAATCAGTTCTGCCGCATATATGACTGCAAACACTGTCACCGAGATTTTGCATATTAATGCACAGGTTACCGAGGATGACGGTCTTATGAAAGTAAGAATGTCACCGAATGACGCTTTAAAGGCTTGTGATATACTCTCAGGCTTAAAGCTTCACTTAACTGCTCTTTCGGAGCAATACAAAAATTTTATTAAAGTTAAATTTTCGGAGGTGTAAGGTAATGCTTAAAATAAACATTCAGTTATTCGCTCATAAAAAAGGTATGGGTTCTACAAAGAACGGCCGTGACAGTGAATCAAAGCGTCTTGGCGTTAAGCGTGCAGACGGTCAGAAGGTTCTCGCAGGCAACATCCTTGTAAAGCAGAGAGGCACACATATTCACCCTGGTGAAAATGTAGGCAAAGGCTCTGACGATACACTGTTCGCAAAGATTGACGGTGTTGTAAGATTTGAGCGTGTCGGCAAAGACAGAAAGCGTGCAAGCGTTTATCCTGTTGAGCAGTAATCTCAAAATTTATGAGGGTGGATTTTATATCCACCCTTATTTTTTACATTTCTGTTTATACTAATAACAAACAGGTCTGAGATTCTTTACATTTGTACTGATAATTAAACAGCAAAACTGTTACGGAGAAAAATATGTTTGTAGATACAGCGAAAATTAAAATAAAAGCAGGAGACGGCGGTGACGGTGCCGTTTCGTTTCACCGTGAAAAATATGTAGCGGCAGGCGGTCCCGACGGCGGTGACGGCGGCAGAGGCGGTAACATTGTTTTTGTTGCCGATTCCAACCTTTCAACACTTGCCGATTTCCGTTATAAAAGAAAATATGCCGCAAAAAAGGGCGAAAACGGCAGAGGCGGCAGATGCCGTGGTAAAAATGCCGAAGACCTTGTTATCCGTGTTCCTGTCGGAACTGTTGTAAAAGAGGAGAACAGCGGAAGAATCCTTGCCGATGTTTCGGGTGATGAACCTTATATCGTTGCAAAAGGCGGTAAAGGCGGTTGGGGCAATCCACATTTTGCAACTCCTGTCCGTCAGGTTCCCCGTTTTGCAAAACCGGGACTTCCGGGGGAAGAGTTTGATGTTGTTCTTGAACTCAAGCTTCTTGCCGATGTAGGTCTTGTAGGTTTCCCAAATGTCGGAAAAAGTACCCTTGTTTCCGTAGTTTCACAGGCAAAGCCTGAGATTGCGAACTACCACTTCACAACAATCACTCCCGTTCTCGGAGTTGTGTCAATGGGCGAGGGCTCGTCATTTGTTATGGCTGATATTCCCGGACTTATCGAGGGTGCATGGCAGGGTACAGGTCTTGGACATCAGTTCCTCCGCCATGTTGAGCGTTGCCGTATGCTCGTTCACATTGTCGATGTTTCGGGCAGTGAGGGTAGAGATCCGAAAGAGGATTTCATAACAATCAACAATGAGCTTGCAAAGTTCAATCCCGAGCTTGCAGAGCGTCCGATGGTTGTTGCAGGCAACAAGTGCGATATGGCAACCGATGAGCAAATTGCAGACTTCAAGAAGTTTGTCGAAGATCAAGGTTATGATTTCTTCCCGATTATGGCGGCAATCCGCTATGATGTTGATCCGCTCCTCAAAAAGATTCAGGAAATGCTTTCAAAACTTCCTCCAATCACTCACTATGAGGCAGAGCCTGCTCCGATTGTGACCGTTGATGATTTTGATGACCATTCTGTCACAATTAAGAATGTGAATGGAATCTATACCGTTGAGGCTGACTGGCTGTTGCAGGTTATGAAGGGTATCAATTTTGACGATTACGAAAGCCTTAACTACTTCCAAAAAGTTCTCATAAACGGCGGTGTAATTGACGCACTCCGGAAAAAAGGCTGTTCGGACGGTGACACGGTTTCAATTTATGAGCTTGAATTTGACTTTATGGATTAATATTGCGTGATACGGAGTTAATATGGAAAATACATCTGTTCATTCATTAGCCGATGAAATTTCTCCGCTTACACTTGCCTTTGTGGGCGACGGCGTCTATGACCTGCTTGTGCGTGAATACCTTGTTCGCAAGGCTAACCGCAGTGTCGGAGAACTCAATAAAATAAAGGTTTCGCTTGTAAACTGCAAAAGTCAGGCTGAATTTGCAAAAATTCTTATGCCGACTCTAACCGAAAAGGAGCTTGCCGTTTATAAGCGAGGCAGAAATGCCGCACCGAAATGTACTCCAAAAAACGGTTCTGTTGCCGATTATCACAGTGCGACGGGACTTGAAGCACTTTTCGGATACTTGCAGATTAATAAAGAATTTGACAGAATAAATCAGCTTTTTGAAATAATTATACATACTCGTTTCGGGGAGTGATTTTATGCAAACGAATTTAAAACCGAATTCCTGTCTTGCAAAGGCAGGAACACTATTTTTTGATTATCTTGTAATTTTCGCCGGAGCAGTTCTTTACGGCATATCGGTAGCAATGTTTACATCACCTAACAATGTTGCCCCGGGCGGACTTACGGGTGTTGCCACAATGCTAAACTATATGTTCTCGTTGCCGATAGGTATTATGATTTTTGTGATGAACATTCCGCTTTTCATCTGGGGATTTATCGAGAACGGAAAGGGCTTTCTTACAAGAACCCTTGTTGCAACGGCACTTGTTTCGGTTATGATTGATGTTCTTACACCGATTTTGCCTGCATACACGGGCGATACAATTCTTGCCGCAGGATTCGGCGGAGTGCTTAACGGTCTCGGACTCGGTCTTATCTTTTACCGAGGCGGTTCAACAGGCGGTACAGACATCATCGCACTGAATCTTCACAAGCATTTTCCGTTCATTTCAACGGGTACGATAATCCTTGTGTCCGATATTCTTGTGCTATTAATGGTGTTCTTTGTTTATCACAGCATTGAAAATGTACTCTATGCTTTGCTTGTAATTTTTATCAGCATAAAGGTAATTGATGCTGTAAGCTACGGTACTTCAAGAGGTAACGGCAAGCTTATGTTTGTAATTTCTGACAATTATGAAGAAGTAAGTGTCAATATTATGAAAAACCTAAAGAGAGGTGTAACATACCTCAACGGTGAGGGTGCATACAGCGGTAATGATAAGAAAGTTATTATGTGCGCAGTCCGTCCTCAAGAGGCTTACAAAATCACATCGGGAATAAAAAATGTTGATCCCAATGCCTTTATTATCGTAACGACGGCAGGCGCAATAAAGGGCAGAGGTTTTGTAAATATTGACAGCAACTGAAAATTATACAAAAATAACGGTGACATTTTCGTGTCACCGTTTTCGTTTGCTTTATTTTCTTTTGCTTCCGGGAGTTCTTTTAAGTCTGTTGCTGTCCTTGAAAACCCATATTCTCTGCATTTTGTAATTGACCGTCCACAACAAAAGATCGACAATCGCCTTTGTGAGTGTAACGGGAATCGGTAAAAACCAAAGTGCCGATACAATAAGTGAGCTTGCACACATTATGCAGAAAAACAGAATGAAAAATCTGAGTGCCTGTTTCACTCCGTTATCCGTATTGCCGAAGATGACTTTTCTGTTGATGAGAAAATTAATTCCGCCCGAAACAACTCGTGCCATAAGCGTTGCCAGCATAATGTTAAAGAACATATGTGATGGCAGAATATACGCAAATATCGTGAACAAAACAAGGTCGATTATAGTACAGCCGATTGATGCCGTCGCAAATCTCAACGGAGTTCTGTAGATAAGGTAGGTGTCCTTAATAAGACGAAAATTGCTGCTGCAGTTTGAGCAATCGGCTATAATGTTCACAAAGTAAAACGGGACTCTCATGTCGGCACATTTTGTGAGAAAATTCATTTCAAAATCAAAACGACTGCCCTTTGTTTTCATCACCGTGTCATATAGAAATGCAGGAATACCTCGCAGTCCTGTTTGAGTGTCCCTGCAGCTTTTGCCCGTAATAACCTTGAAATATGCCGAGGACAGTCTGTTTCCGATTCGTATATTAATCGGCATTTTAGACTTTTTGTAATCTCTTTTGCCAAGAATCAGATTGCCGTTTCTAAGGTCAAGCATACGGCTGATTTTCATAACATCATTTGCAGTATGTTGTCCGTCAGCGTCACAGGTAATGTAGCCCGTGATATTATAAAGGTTATCGTGAGCGTATTTGATGCCTGCTTTAAGGCTTGCACCTTTGCCGTTGTTATTTTTCAGGTGAACAAGATGACAGCCAATACTTGTCAATTCGTTAAAATATTCCGATTTGGGATTAAGACCGTCATTGACAACAACAATATGCTCAGCTCCAAAATTCTGTAATTCATTGCAGAGGTTGATTGTATTTCTGTTTTCACAATAAATAGGAATAATTATCGCGTGACTCATGCATCTGTTCCTTTCATTTTAATATTTTTAGTATACAACAATTTTTCTTTTGTGACAATATTCAATTTTTTTCTATTGTAAACATTGTAACGATTTTTTGCTCAAAAACATAGTTTGTGTCATTATTGGCGTTTTAATAAAAAAATATGGCAAAAATGCCAAAAACTATTTAAAAATCATATCATTTATGTTATACTGTATCTCAAGTAAGTTAAAAACAGAAAGACGGTGAAATATGTTTAAAAAAATATCAGCAGGAATTCTTTCGGCCCTTATGATTACTGCCGTTGCAGTGTCGGGTACG
>OGPX01000994.1_pt1 | contig 20442 bp, 18 predicted proteins | sample 1553101 | NCBI WGS metagenome assembly OGPX01 (sample SAMEA2579964, study PRJEB22360) | human gut metagenome | biome: human gut; feature: human-associated habitat; material: faeces | place: Denmark | collected 2008/2010
GAATTGCATGCAAGCATGCATCGATGATACCTTTTGACCCTTTAATCATAATATACGAACTGCTGCGTTCCTATACAAAACCGGCAATTCTTTTCGCTTCATATATAATAGTACTTCTTTTCTCATCCGTAAATAGCAAATATTCACAAATTTATGAATATTTATACACATTTATGTATATTTTTTCACTTGCTTATCGTTTTGGAATGTTGTATAGTATGAATAGTTTAAAAAACACAAGAACATAAAGAGAGGATATGAACTTATGAAGGAAAAAGTTGTATTAGCTTATTCAGGTGGTCTTGATACTACCGCTATTATCCCTTGGTTAAAGGAGACTTATGATTACGACGTTGTCTGCTGCTGTATCAATTGCGGCCAGGGTGAAGAATTAGACGGACTTGAAGAGAGAGCCAAATTATCCGGCGCTACCAAATTATACATCGAAGACATCACCGATGAATTCTGTGATGACTATATCATCCCTTGTGTACAGGCTGGTGCTGTATATGAACACAAATATTTATTAGGAACTGCTATGGCACGTCCTGGCATTGCAAAGAAGTTAGTTGAAATTGCCAGAAAAGAAAACGCTGTTGCAATCTGCCACGGTGCTACCGGTAAAGGAAATGACCAGATTCGTTTCGAGCTTGGTATCAAGGCACTTGCTCCAGATATCAAGATCATCGCTCCATGGCGTGATGACAAGTGGCAGATGGATTCCCGTGAAGCAGAGATTGAGTACTGCAAGGCACATGGCATCGATCTTCCATTCGGAACCGATCAAAGTTACAGCCGTGACCGTAACTTATGGCACATCAGCCACGAAGGTCTGGAGCTGGAAAGCCCTGCTAACGAGCCAAACTATGATCACCTTCTTGTTCTCGGTGTTTCTCCTGAGAAAGCTCCGGATGAAGGCGAATATGTAACTATGACTTTTGAGAAAGGTGTTCCTACCTCTGTAAACGGAAAGAAAATGAAAGTTTCCGATATCATCCGTGAACTGAACCGTCTCGGCGGAAAGCATGGTGTCGGTATCATCGATATCGTTGAGAACCGTGTAGTTGGTATGAAGTCCCGTGGTGTCTATGAGACTCCTGGTGGAACAATCCTTATGGAGGCACATGATCAGCTTGAGGAACTTGTTCTCGACCGTGATACATTATCTGCAAAGAAAGAGATGGGCAACCGTCTGGCAAATGTTGTATATGAAGGAAAATGGTTTACACCACTTCGTGAGGCTATCCAGGCATTTGTTACTTCTACGCAGGAATATGTAACCGGTGAAGTAAAATTCAAACTTTACAAAGGTAACATCATCAAAGCCGGTACAACTTCTCCATATTCTCTTTACAGTGAGTCACTCGCAAGTTTCACAACTGGCGATCAGTATGACCACCATGATGCAGATGGTTTCATTACATTATTTGGACTTCCACTGAAAGTTCGTGCAATGATGAAACAGAACATCAAAAATAATGGATTAGATAAGTAATTCGCTTTTATTGATTAAAGGACGAAAGAGGGCAGAATACTTTCTTTTACAAAAAGATGTATTCTGCCCTCTTTCTGACTTTTTTAAAACGTATTCCTTGGAAATTTTATTAAGTTTTCAGGTGCGAAGTTGTTTCTTTGACATTCCTTTGAATTTATGTAAGGCTAAGATATTGTTTACATTTTCTACGACTTTTGGATTGACCAGTATATAAATCACGCTGATGCTCAGACAGATTAATACAAACAGTGTAAACCAACCCCATTCACCGAGATAATCATAGATTCCAGCAAACATGAGGACATCTCTTAAGATACGATGCAACATGTATATTGGCATTGTATTCTGTCCAATAAAGGACAATTTTGTTTTTTCTCTTGGTACAAAGAACATGATTGCCCACGAAATCAGAAATGCTGCCCCCATCAATGAGAATCGTACGAACGGTCCTTCCATCATATGATCCAGTTCATGATAGGGTATATTTTCATACACCATTCCAAGTTCATCTTTCATTTTTCCACCGAACAACAGTACCACAGCACAAATGGATGCTGCTGCCGGCACGACAAGTCTCCGATACGATGGGCGCAATGCCTTTTCCAACACAGGCTGTTCCATATAATATCCAATATAGAAAAACGGACCAAACACCAATATACGTGACAGGCACAGGAAATCACCAACATTTTTAAAATAGCCTGCTACCAGAGCCAATCCGATATTCACAATAATGACCGGAAGCGGCCTGCATCTGCGAATCAAAGGTATTGTAAGATACCATACGATCATGGCGAACAAATACCATGGTGCTCCACTCTGGGAAAAGAAATTAATCTCCACGAAATCTTCAAATCCGCAGATTGCATATACAATCTGAATGGCTATGACGAACAAAACATATGCTTTAATCAAATACAGTATCTTTTTAAAATTATACTGTCCATTCTTATATATCTTTTTTGCAAAATAACCGGAAACAAATACAAAGAGTGGCATATGAAATATATAAATCAGACGTTTTACCACAACAAGCGGATTGTCTCCGTGAATCGGCAGCAGGAAATGTCCCAATACTACCAGAAATATTAATACTGCTTTTAAATTGTCAAAAAAATAATCTCTCTCTTTTGTCATGCTCTTACTCCTACCCTGAAACAACTTTTCGTATTATAGTCCCTTTCACAAATTTTGGCAATATTTTGGCTTTTTCTCTACTTAATGACGAATAATGCTTTCTTTTGCTTTTAAATTTTGTCACTTTTTCAACTGCCAAATTTCATGAATTATCAATACAAAAGTCACAATTATATGTTAGAATAGAGGCGTCTGAAAATGCAGGAGGTTTCGGATTTCGAAAAGTTAAAAACTTTAGCGCTACGCATCAGCAGGGGAAGCCTGTTGGTTCACGAGGTATCAGGTCGTCGAAAATTCAGCGGATGCCTGGTCGTAGATACGGACTGCGTAATATAACTACAAATATGATGGAGACGTCAAAACAAAAGGTTATAATCCGTAAATGAATAATGAATTGAATAATGGAGGTTCACTATGTGTGGAATTATAGGTTTTACTGGTAATATAAAGGCACAGGACATTTTACTGACAGGATTGGAGAAATTAGAGTACCGTGGCTACGACAGTGCCGGAATCGCTTACTTTAAGGAGAACGGAAAAATTTCGATTCGAAAGACAGCCGGAAAAGTAAAAGATTTACGTGCGATCTGTGATGATAACGATGCGACCTGCGGTATCGGTCATACCCGTTGGGCAACGCATGGTGGCGTAACCAATGCCAATGCACATCCTCACAAATCCGGAAATGTTGCTTTGATCCACAACGGAATCATTGAGAATTATCACGAACTTGCAACAACATACGATCTGGAGGATCGTCTGATTTCCGAGACGGACACCGAAGTTGCTGCTGCGCTTTTTGACAAATTCTACGATGGAGAGAATCCTATTGAAGCGATCAAGGAAGTAATTCCTCTTCTGAAAGGTTCTTTCGCATTCTGTATTATGTTCGAAAATCGTCCGGGTGTTATCTATGCAGTCCGCAATGTCAGCCCAATGGTTGCTGCAACCAGCAAAGAAGGTTCCTTTATTGCATCCGATCTGACCGCATTTATTGAGTACAGCAAACGCTATTTTATCGTTCCGGAGTATGCAATCCTGACACTGGAAGCCAACAAGATTGATTTACAGGATCTCAACGGAAATACGATTGAACCGGAATTTTTAGAGGTTGACTGGGATATGACTGCCGCACAGAAAGAAGGCTACCCTACTTTCATGCTCAAGGAAATCAATGAGCAGCCAGCAGCAATCAACCGTACCATCATGCCACGTATCAAAGATGGCTTACCAAGTTTTGAAGAAGATGGTATTCCGGATTCTTTCTTTGCAGACTGCAATGATATTACCATCGTTGCCTGTGGTACTGCTATGTATGCCGGAATGGTCGGCAAAACACTGATGCAGGATATCCTTGGCATCCCGGTTACCGTTGCAATCGCATCCGAGTTCCGTTATGAGCGTCCGGTCATCACTGATAAGAGTGTTGTCATCGTTGTCTCCCAGTCCGGAGAGACCATCGATACGTTAGAAGCTCTGCGTCTTGCAAAGACAAAAACAAACAAGACACTTTCTATTGTAAATGTGAAAGGTTCTTCCATCGCAAGAGAAAGTAACTACGTATTATATACACATGCCGGTCCTGAAATTGCCGTTGCAAGTACCAAAGCATACACCGTTCAGGCAGCTGCATTCTATCTTCTGACCTGCAAACTTGCGCTGGTTCAGAATGCAATGAGTGAGGCAGATGCCCGCACATTTATCCGTAATCTGGAAAATGTCAGCGACAACATCGCAGAAGTATTAAAACTTTCTGATAAGGTAGAACAGTTGACAAAGCGTATGCTCAACGCTTCCCATACGTTCTTTATCGGCCGTGGAAGCGACTACACTCTTTCTATGGAAGGTGCATTAAAGTTAAAGGAAATTTCTTATATTCATGCAGAGGCTTATGCTGCCGGCGAGTTAAAACATGGAACGATCGCACTCATCAGCGAAGGTGTCCCAGTCATCGCACTTGCAACACAAAGCCATGTATATAACAAAGTTATTTCCAATATCCGCGAAGTAAAAGCAAGAGGTGCTTACGTTATCCTGCTTAGCATGGATGAGAAAATCACAGATGCGACTATCTGCGATACACATATCTCTCTTCCAAAAGTTCCGGAACAGTTCGCTGTATTTGAAGCAGTTGTCATTCTTCAGATGATTGCTTACTTTACATCAACCGGTAAGGGACTCAACGCAGATCAACCAAGAAACCTTGCAAAATCTGTAACCGTAGAATAAAATGTAATCGTAAAATAAAAGCATTCTGAGGCACATGCGAAAGCATGTGTCTCTTTTGACAGATTCCTAACGAAAGGGGATTCATTCTTATGAAAAATATGAAAAAAATTTTAGTAAGCACAGCACTTGCTCTCTCGCTTCTGCTCCCGCAGAATATATCTGCGGCAGTCACTCCGATAAATACAACGACCATCACAAGCATTGTCGATGTCTCGAGTGTACCGGCTTCCTCTTCCTACGCGGTACCTACCGGGGAATATACAAATGTTGTATCTTTTTCCATCACTCTGCCATCCTATGTCTATGTTTCTGCCTTTTCAACCGTGAAATCTACTTATCTGAATGGAGGAAACATCGATATTTTTGCGGTCTACTCAGATGAAGACTGTACCAGACCGGTCGCAGGCGACAGTTCCAGTAAAGTAGATGCCAATAAAAGAACTGACAAATACCTTTGTCTTGAAGCAGGAACTTATTACATAAAATTCGGCAAAAACCCGGGAGCACTTCTGAATGATAAAAGTTCCGGTACCTTCACACTCTCCGTTGGTGCCCAGCCTTTGGATGTCACCGTATCCAAAAACGCATCTTTGGACAGTGCGCAAAAAATAGCCACAGATACGCTGCAGACAAGCCTTTTATCGAATGGCACCCGCAGCCTGTGGGTCACTTTCAAAGTACCATCCAAGACAACGGCAAGTATCCAGACTTCTCTTGCCAATCCATTAAGTACCGACAAAATGCCATGTGTGGAATCCGCTGTGACCTTATATGATGCAAACTATAAAGTGATCAAAGACTGGAACATTCCAAACCGTTACTATGAGACTTCCAATTCCGGTTCTTTATCCCTTGCCGGCGGAACCTATTACCTGAAAGTATCCGGTGACGAGCATTATCTCATCAATAAATACGGCGATGTATTAAGGGAAAATACACAAGCAAACTTTGGTATCGTAAACATGAAAATTACGACCCTGAAAAAGACATCTATTTCCAAACTTACCAATGTGAAAGGGAAGAAAGCAAAAGTTTCTTATAAAAAAGTAGCCAATGCAAAGGGATATGAGGTTCAATACTCAACAAGCAAAAAGTTTTCGCAAAATGTGAAGACAAAAAATGCCGGCACTAAGACAAGTATTACGCTGTCAAAGCTGACAAAAAAGAAGACTTATTATGTGCGTGTACGTACATATACCATGGATGGGAATGGACAAAAGGAGCTCATTTCTGCATGGAGTGCTACAAAAAAAATAACCATTAAAAAGTAAAAAGTGGAAGGCGCCTGTCTATAACTCATGCGCCTTCCACTTTTTTTATATTTTATTCGCCAAGTCCACTTTCAATCAGGTCAACCAATGTCTTTAAGTCGGCCTCTTCATTTTCTCCATCACAGCGAACTTCCACTTCCGTTCCACATTTGATTCCGGCCGCCATAATGTTTAAAATACTTTTTACTGTGACCGTGCGGTCTCCCAGCTCTGCAACCTGCTTGTTTGGAACATATACGAATACATCATTAATTCCTTTAAAATACGGATCATGAAATGCTTTCTTGTCTTTCTCTTTCCTCGATAGCCTCCTCGATCATTACCTGACGGTCACTGTACGGTGACATTTTCTCCGCGATTGCCTCCACGAGAGCTTCAAAAGAAATATCATTGCTGACCTTGTACACCTCCACATAACGCAGAATCGTCTTAATCGGCATCACCATTCCGCTTAAGGCTCTGCCAAAAAGTTGTACCTTTTCTTTCATTGATTTCACACCTCAACTTTCTTAATGATAAAAATGAATCGTTACAATCCGAGGTATGATTGGCCAATCAATCTCTTTGTTAGCTTTATTATAGCCAGAGAATACGCGCTTTTTCAACAAATACAAAAATGGTTTTGACGCCATTCATTAGTGACAGTCTTTATCTGGTCTTATAATTTTGTTCTATTTTGGCAATGGTAATATATCCAAATCTATACTATAATCATCCCTATCAAATTGATAGGAATACAAAACAACCTATTAGGGAAAGAAAAGGAGATCAAAATGGAAAACAGATATGAGTTAAATAAAGAACTGGCACAGATGTTAAAAGGCGGCGTTATCATGGACGTTACCACACCGGAGCAGGCAAAGATTGCTGAGGAAGCAGGCGCATGTGCTGTCATGGCACTTGAACGTATCCCGGCAGATATCCGTGCAGCCGGCGGTGTATCCAGAATGAGCGATCCAAAAATGATCCAGGGAATCCAGAATGCTGTATCTATCCCGGTTATGGCAAAATGCCGTATCGGACATTTCGTAGAGGCACAGGTTCTTGAAGCAATTGAAATCGACTACATCGACGAAAGTGAAGTACTCTCTCCAGCCGATGATGTTTACCATATCAACAAGAAAAATTTTAAAGTTCCATTTGTATGTGGTGCCAAAGATTTAGGAGAAGCATTAAGACGAATCAACGAAGGTGCTTCCATGATCCGTACCAAAGGTGAGCCTGGTACCGGTGATATCGTACAGGCCGTACGCCATATGCGCAAGATGAACAGCGCAATCGCACAGATCAAAGGTATGCGTGAGGACGAGCTTTTTGAAATTGCAAAGCAGCTGCAGGTTCCATTTGATCTCGTTGCTTATGTACATGAGAACGGAAAACTTCCAGTTGTAAACTTCGCAGCCGGTGGTGTTGCTACTCCTGCTGATGCAGCTCTTATGATGCAGCTCGGTGCAGAAGGTGTGTTCGTAGGATCCGGAATCTTCAAGTCTGGAAATCCTGCAAAACGTGCCGCTGCAATCGTAAAAGCAGTTACCAACTACACAGATGCCAAGATGATTGCAGAACTTTCTGCAGATTTAGGAGAGGCCATGGTAGGAATCAACGAGCAGGAAATTGAACTTCTCATGGCAGAAAGGGGCAAATAATGACCATTGCTGTATTAGCTGTTCAGGGCGCATTCATTGAACATGAGATGGCATTGCAGAAACTCGGTGCAGACTGTATCGAGCTTCGCAAGGCCGAAGACTTAAATCAACCTTATGACGGAATTGTTCTTCCGGGCGGCGAAAGCACCGTTCAGGGAAAACTGCTCCGTGAGCTCGGAATGTTTGATACGATTCAGTCACAGATCAAAAATGGTATGCCGGTTCTTGCAACCTGTGCCGGAATGATTCTTCTTGCCGATAAGATCGACGGCGATGATCGTACACATCTGGCTACACTTCCAATGACCGTAAAGCGTAACGCTTATGGCCGTCAGCTTGGAAGCTTCCATACTACGGCTGAATTAAAAGGAATCGGCAATATTCCGATGACTTTCATCCGCGCACCTTATGTCGTATCCGCAGCCGATGACGTAGAGATTCTGGCAACTGTGGAAGATCGTATCGTTGCTGTACGTTACAACAACCAGCTTGCACTGGCATTCCATCCGGAACTGGATGAATCCAATCTGCTTCACAAAGAATTCCTTCGCATTGTCGCAGATGCCAAATAGACAAAAGGGAGCCACACTTCATCGAAGTGCGACTCCCTTTCTTATAACTCAATTTCACTTTTTGTGAAAAAGAGAAAATCCCTTCTTCTCGTATGGTTCTGATTTCACGGAAAGAACCTGATATCCGGTAGCATTCACTGCTTCTTTAACCTTTTCTTCATCCAAAGGATTCTCCGAAATGATCTCCGTTCTTCCTTTGCTGTGTGAAGAACTTACTTTCTTTACATCAAGTGCCTTTCTTATGGCCTCATTGACATGGCTTTCGCACATGCCACACATCATACCGTCAACTTCCAATGTTGTCTTTGTCATCTTATTCTCCTTACTGCTCCTGCTGCTGTGCATCCAGAAGCTTTTCAAATTCTGCCTGTGGCAGAGGTTTTGCAAAATAATATCCCTGGAAGTAATCACATCCGTGAGTCCGGAGGAAATCCGCATGTTCTTTTGTCTCCACACCCTCAGCAATTACTTTCATATCCAGACGCTTTGCCAGATCAATAATGGAAATAATGATGTTGTTTGCTTTACTGCTGCTGTCAATCTTACGGACAAAGCCCATATCCAGCTTTAAAATATCAAAATCATAGTCTCTGATCGTACTGAATGATGACAATCCGCTTCCAAAATCATCTACAAGAATCTTCACACCATCTTCACGAAGTCCAGACAGGAATTTCTGACCATTCAGACCAATCTCGGCATATGCCGACTCTGTCAGCTCATATCGAAATACCGTGCGTGGCAACTGCGAATCTTCAATCTCCTGACTGATATTTCCAATCATATGCGAATCCATCAAATCCATACGCGACAGATTGACAGAAACCGGAACCACAAGTTTTCCTGCTTTATCGCGTTTTTCAATAAAGTCATGCACACTCCGGTTTACAAACATATCCAGCTTGGAAATATGTCCACTATCTTCTAATGGTGGAATAAACATCCCTGGCAATATCATACCATGCTGCGGACTGTTCCAGCGAATCAAAGCCTCCGCTGATGCAATCTTTCCGGTCTTCGCATCGTAGATTGGCTGATAGTAGACTTTAAATTCATTTTTCTGCAAAGCACTGTCTAAATTAACAAGTGATACACTCTTACCGGAATAATCCTTACGCATGCTCTCATTAAATACTGCGTAAGGCTGTACATATTCATTTGTAATATACGCCTTGGCAAGTTTTGCCATATCACACATTTCCGAAATGCTTGAAGTATCCTGATCCGACACATAGTAGATACCGCACCGGCCATATATGTCCGTTTTTATATTACCACGTACCAGTGTTGTATGTAAAATATCCGGAATCTTCGATAAGTCAAGATTCTCTACATCCACCAATGCAGCAAAATGATCCGCTTCCGTTCTCGCCAAAACCACCGGCTTCAGCGAACAATTCTGCATATTGATAACCGCCTCTCTGATCACACGGTCTCCTGTCTCATATCCGAACAGATCATTGATTGCTTTGAAACGGCGAATGTTGAAGAACAGTACTGCATAATTGCGATCTTTATTCTCCGCAAGGACTTTTGAGGCAAGACGATAAAAACCTTTTCGATTCGGCGCTCCGGTAAGAGGATCTGTCTCCATCTCTTTTGTCATGTCTTCATTCACAAAGAGAATAATCCTCTCCTCCTTGTTCATCCAGAAATATACATAACGCTCCACTTCCTGCTTATAATTATGTACCGTAAAGAAATACTGATTCGTACCTTCCAGCTTATCAATGATATTCTGCATCGACGCATAGCGCTCGAACATATCCTGATCTTCGGTATAGACTCTTGCTTCTTTCATTTTCTTTATTGCTACCGAATAGTCCTGTTCCTTTTCTGCCTCAAGCCCTATATTTTCCCATGAATTCGAGCGCAAAAACAATATATTGCGATCTACATCAATGATGCCAATGGCCTTATAATCATCGTAAAATAATACACGATCAATTATTCGGTCTACATATTTCATAGTAATATCTCTGCCCAGTACATAACATTCTACATGTGCCGTGACAGGATTTTGGAACATATCTACCGATAAGTTATAACGACAGATCTGTTCACCCTTATATAAAAAATACTCAAACTCTACCTGGGTCTGCCCTTCCGAAAAGCACTTAAGAAGATGTTCTCTCTCAAAGTTTTTCATAAATTTTTCCTGGTCATCCAGAAACGGAAAATGCGGGAAAATGCACTCTTCAAGCCACTTACGCACACCGCCCTTCTCATTTATAGACAGCTTATACTGCGAACATCTTCCACTGATAATCTTGCTTTCTGTCATGTCAATGTACAACGCATATACCGCATTTTCATTGCTGGACATTAAAAAGTTCATCCGACCACGATACAACTTTTCTGCACTCTTCTGCCGTTCCACGGCACTCGTCATGTCATGTAACAAAAGCGCCCTGGCATGGTATTCTTCCCATGTAACAGAGAACATTTCCGTCATGAAACTTCTTCCTGATTTCTCATCAAAATAAGAATTTTCTTCCGCACCTGCATTCTGCATCAGCTGCTCAAACTCTATCCAGTCCTTACATCCAAACACTTCGTATATTTTCTTTTTTAAAATTTCATGTACAGGAAGATCAAGGAAAGATGCAAATGCATCACTTGCGAAATAAATATCATAATTCTTTTCAGAAAAAATAACAGATAAATCTCCTGATTGATCCAGAAACTGTCGGTATGCCAGTGTCTCGCTCGAAATATCAGTCAAAGTAGAAAACATTACCGGTGCCCCATCCACCTCTCCCACTTTCTTTGTGTGCGCACGAAACCAGACATCCCCCTTCTTTGGATGCTGCATACGATATGTCCGGTTTTCTTCTACCGGAGAAAGCTTCCAGTCACCAATCCCCTGATTGATAACAATTTCCTCCCCCACTTCCGGCTGAAGTGGTATGTCCACAGACACTGCGGCCGCATACACTTCCGGTGTGACACCCACAAAATCCGGCATGCCTTTTGAATAATAAAGGATACGTCCGGAATGATTCTGATTGAGCTTGTATATAATCAGATCTCCCGGCATGACTGTCGCCAGCCTGCATATTTCATCTACTGAAAATGGCATGTTGTCCCTCCTTGGTTATTTATCCCGTAAATACTCTCATGTCATAAAATCCGTCAAAATATGATAGGTTTATACATAGTTTTATCATAACCTAAAATGCGAAAAAATACAACAAATTATGCATTACGAAATTTTACTAATTTTTTATTTTTTAGGTAAAATTTAAACAAATTATACTAAAGGAGTAGCATGCAGGTCATAAGGCTATCCCTAAAAGGTCCCTCCTTTAAGGAGCAGATGCCATTTTTAGTGCAGTTTTTGCATCCATTCCACCTGCTTCACTTCCAAATAAACCAAGCGAGTCGATACCGAAAATACCACTGACAGAGCCTGTCACATCTTTAACATCATCAAGTTCTTTTCCACTGACAGAACGGCTGACATCATTCTGATGTCCAAACTGTTGTGTCATCTGTTTTTTATTCCAATTATAACATTGGTTCTAACCAACATTAATAAAAAGACATGCAACATCCGTATAAACAATGCTGCATGTCTTTTTTCTTTTACACGCTATAATCAAACCGGCTTCCTTCGGTCTCCTGTTTTGTTTCCTTTACGCTATCCCAGTCAATCTCTTTGATTTTCTTTTCAAGCTCTTCCAGTGAATTTGCCTGCACATAGGTTTTCTTCTGGGCTTTTGCTGCCTGCTCTTTCTTCTCCTCTGCACGCTTTTCTTTTGCATTTTCAATGCGTTCTTTCTGCTTATCTGAAAGTTTTTCAAGTTCAACAAAATAGGAAGTCGTTCCGTCAGCATTGACTTTAATTCCAATCTGTGAAATTCCTACACCATTCTCTTTTCCATAATCACTTTCTGCGCCGAACTTCTCATTGATCTCCTTTGACTTTTTCACTGCATCATCGATGGTGTTGATGTTTTTGTTGTAATAATCCTCATCCGCTGCCATCTTTTCGAGTTCATCGCTGGAAATCATAACCGAGTACTCTTTGGTTCCGCGGGACATGATTTCTTTTGCCTCATCTTCACTGTCAGGATCCGCAACGAAGAAATCCATGTTGCCATATTTGCTTTTTAACTTTTCAAGTACTGCCTGTGCATCCTTTGACAGTGTCTTCTGTCCGGCAGCCTCTGTCTGACTGCTCTGTGCTACTTTGCTGCTTCCCTGCTGCTTTGTCTGCTTGTTGCTCTGCTGCGTAGCATTCATCGTATACTGCATCGCTGCATAGCTTGTGTTAATCGTGCTCATTTCCATCCTCCTTGATCTTACCATGGGCCTGTTTCTTTTCCTATTCCAAGTGCTTCTGAAATAGTTACTTTTAAATACTATATCGACCAATGAGCGGAAATTCTTTAGTCATTCCCTACTCCGTATAATATATTTTGTCCTTTTCCACGAGCGTTCCCACACAATCCACTACATCTGCAATGCAGACCGAACAGTTCTTTGGTACACCGCCACGCCAGATATCTTCTTTATCCTCATAAAAATTAGCAAGCAGACAACGGCTCGCTGCACCGTGTGTCGAGATTAAAATATTTGCATCCCTGTACGCCTCATTTTTAATCAGCGACTGATAGAAATCAGCAGTTCTATTTAATACATCCTGAAAACTTTCTCCACCCGGAGCTTTTGGACAATGGTACGGATCATGATAGAACTTATCCACATAATCGGCTGGAAGAACTGTACTTTCCCGCACAGATTCCCCTTCCCATTTACCAAATGACATCTCAATGATGCGCTTGTCCGTGATCATTGGAATCTGTCTGCCTGCCAGAACCAGTTCTGCCGTCTGCTTTGCACGGATCAAAGGACTTGAAATCACAAGATCAAAATCGATATCCTGCATTCCCTCTCCCGTCTTTTCCGCAAGGCGAATTCCGTCGGCGTCGAGCATAATATCTTTTCTTCCCTGTAATCGTTTCGCTTTGTTCCATGAAGTTTCTCCGTGTCGTATAATATATAATCGCATGTTGTATTCCTCTCTTACTGTTTTTCTTTTCGATTATAACATTTTTTCCCGGCTTGTAAATAAGTGTGCGCTTGCCGTACACTTACATGCCTACCATAAAAACAAAAGCAGGGCTGCCTCGCGGCACCCCCACTTTTTCTATGTATTTATGCATTTACTTTATTAATAAAACGTTCAAATGCCTCTCTTCCTTCTGCTGTGCATTTATACACACCGGCATCCTGAAGAACTTCATTGAACACAAGTCCGATCTCCTCATGAAGAATATCCATTACATTTTCCTCTGTGATCTTATCATACTTTGGAAGGAAACCTTCTGCCCACTCTGCATGGGAAGCAAGTGTTTCGGTTGCACGAAGATCTTTTCCATTGACCAGTGCATCGGCAAGTTCTGCCATCTCATCTTTGAGACGCGCCGGAAGTACTGCCAGTCCCATTACCTCAATAAGACCAATGTTCTCTTTCTTGATGTGATGCAGTTTTGCATGCGGATGATATACGCCAAGCGGATGCTCCTCGGTTGTGATATTGTTACGCAATACCAGATCCAACTCGAAATCCTCTCCACGTCTGCGGGCGATTGGTGTGATCGTATTGTGTGGTTCTCCGTCTGTCTCTGCAAATACAAATGAAGCTTCATCGGTGTAGCCTCTCCACGCAAGAAGAATCTTATCGGCAAGTTCAATCAGGCGCTCCTTGTCAGCTCCGGTGATACGGATAACGGACATTGGCCACTTTACGATACCTGCTTTGATATCTTCGAATCCGTCAAAATGTAATTCTTTTTCAATCGGTGCCTTTGCCATGGCAAATGTGTAATGACCGCCCTGGAAGTGATCATGACTTAAAATCGATCCTCCTACGATTGGCAGGTCCGCATTCGAACCAACAAAATAGTGTGGAAACTGTGTCACGAAATCCAAAAGTTTTCCAAACGTTGCACACTCAATCTTCATTGGTGTATGACAGGAATTGAACACGATGCAGTGCTCGTTGTAATACACATATGGAGAATACTGGAAATACCACTCACTGTTGTTGATCGTCACCGGAATGATTCTGTGGTTCTGTCTTGCCGGATGATTTACACGACCCGCATAACCTTCATTTTCTTTGCAAAGCTGGCATTTTGGATATGCACTCTGCTTTGCATTCTTTGCTGCTGCAATTGCCTTTGGATCTTTCTCAGGCTTAGAAAGATTGATCGTAATATCGAGTGTTCCAAACTCTGTATCTGTTGTCCACTTCTGATCTTTTTTGATACGCTGTCTGCGGATATAATTGCTGTCGCAGCTTAATTTGTAGAAATAATCAGTAGCTGCCTGTGCCGATGTATTATTGTACAGATTCCAGAATGTTTTGCGCACTTCGCTTGGACGTGCCACAAGACATCCCATGATTTTGGTATCAAAGAGATCCTTGTAAACAATGCTGTTTTCTTTCATGATTCCCTGCTCGTATGCATAGTCCATCATGTCAGAAAGAATTCCCTCCAACGCATCCTCTGCCTCTTCCTGTGTCCAGTCCGGAAGATTTTCTACCTTTGCAAATGTTTCATCCTCAATGTCATCCACTGCAAAAAGCTCCAGCAGACGATTGATTGTATATACTTTATCCTCCGGATTTACCAGACCGGTTGTAAGACCGTATTTTACTAATTCTAAAATTCTCTCCTGAATCATGTTATACTCCTTCTTTCTTTATAAGCCGGCGCTTAACACATTATTCTACTAGGTCCATCACCGATAGAAACTACATAGAACTCCGGTGTCTTTCCGACTTTTTCCTGATATGCTGCAGTAAGCTTCTCCTTGAATTCTTCCACTGCCTCATCCTTTACGATGCTGACGGTACATCCGCCGAATCCTCCTCCGGTAATACGGGAACCGATCACACCGGAAATCTTCCATGCCTCATCAACAAGTACATCCACTTCCGGGCAGGATGTCTCATAATCATCACGCAACGATACATGAGATGCATTCATCAGTTTGCCAAATGTTGCAAGGTCGTTGTCCTTGAGCGCCTTTACTGCCTTGATGGTACGCTGGTTCTCATAAACTGCGTGCTTTCCTCTCTTGCGGGCAACCTCATCTTTGATTGCATCTTTGTGTGCTTCGAATTCTTCTTCGGTGAGATCACCAAGTGTCTTGATATCTACAACCGTCTGTAAATCTTTCAATGCCTGTGCGCTTTCATTTCTTCTGTCATTGTAAGCAGAAGTTACCAGGCTGTGCTTTACCATACTGTTGGTAACCACAATCTTTGCGCTATCCAAAATGACTGGTGCATACTCGAAAGAAAGTGTTGCAGTATCCAAAAAGATCGCATGATCTTTCTTCCCCATAGCAGATGCGAACTGATCCATAATTCCACAGTTACATCCATTGTAATTATTCTCGGAATACTGTCCGATCAAAGCGAGATCCTGATTTGTCACATCGAATCCGTAGAGATCCTTTAACATATATCCCGTTACTACTTCCAATGATGCGGAAGAAGAAAGTCCGGAACCATTTGGAATATTACCAAACAATGCAATATCAAGTCCCTGCTCTAATTTCATACCTCGACCTTCAAATGCCCACATAACGCCCATTGGATAGTTGATCCAGAGTCCGTCCGGATCCGGAGTAAATGCATCAAGAGAACTCTCAACGACACCTAAGTCCTCAAAGTTCATGGAATAGAAACGAAGCTTTCTGTCATTTCTTTTTCTTGCAGCCATGTATGTACCGATGGTCAATGCACATGGAAATACATGACCACCATTGTAATCGGTGTGCTCTCCGATCAGATTCACACGTCCCGGTGCAAAATATACACGGATGTCTCCGTCCTCTCCATAGATCTCTTTGAACTTTTCCAACACCTCATTTGCAATCATTTTTCTTCTCCTTTTCGAAACATTTTTTCTTTTTGTACAATATCTGTTTTCTGATAAAAAAAGCGTATCGCACAACCGTTCATTACCTTATAAATTCATTATACATGGTAAGAAAATGTTTGCAATACGCTTTTGTCATGTTGCAACATTCCAGAGAAAAAATGCAACAAAGTTACATATTATGATATGAGGGTCAAAAGGTATTTTGCCCCTCATTTATGAAAATCCCGGATCACCTCAAGCGTCGGCAATGCATTTCCTTCGTAATCAAACAATGCCTGATTTGCCCACTCATTTCCACATGGTCCCGGATCATTCATGTATTTTAAGGATGCAGATGTTGCCCATCCGGAGCCCGGTACCGGAATCCATGCCGGCTCCCACCAGAAGAATCCTGCCCCTTTATTATCTGCGACATTTGCCACACGGTTTAAGAAATCTTTGGTAAAATCAACCTGTCCCTGTACGGTCATCGGATACTCGACCTTTGCTGCGAGTTCCGGCTTTGTCGCATATCCTTTTCGCTCACTGTCTGTAAGTTTTTCGTAGTTCTTGTAATCTTCCATGGTATGTCCCATGGACACTTCTGCGACAATCAGTTCCTTTCCATAACGGACTGCAATATCATTCATAGTGTCCTCAAGCATCTGCAGAGTTCCGTGCCAGAACGGATAATAAGACAGTCCGATATAATCGAAGTCCTCTCCTCTTTCCATATAATGGTCAAACCAGTCACGATACAATGCATTGTTTCCGCCATTGTCCAGATGAATCATAAGCGGAATCTCCGCCTTTACCTCACGGCAGGCACGAATTCCCGCACTGACAAATTTTGCAACATTATCGTAATTTGGCAGCTGTCCTTCCGGCCACAGAAGACCGTTGGAAAGCTCATTTCCAACCTGGATCATTGTTACATTCACGCCGGCATCCAGTACTTTTTGAAGGGAATCTTTTGTGAAATCATATACTGCTTTTTCCAATTCTTCCACGCCGTAAGAAGCCCATGCCTTTGGCTTGATCTGTTTTCCCGGGTCTGCCCAGAAATCACTGTAGTGGAAGTTGAGCAGTACCCCCAGTCCGGCATCTGTCACTCGTTTTCCGATCGCAATCGTTTCTGCCAGATCGTTGTTTCCGGCACCGTAAGGCTCTCCGCTTTCTGACTTTGGATCATTCCATAAACGAAGACGAATGGTGTCCACATCATATTTTTTCATGATGTCGAGAATGTCCATCTCCTGTCCATGGTCATAATATTTTGCTCCACAACGTTCCATCTCAAGAAGTGTGGATAAATCCATACCTTTTATAAATTTGCTCATATATACTCCTTTATCCATACATTACCTTTTGGTATCCGTTACATTCCCCGGAACCAGAATCTGAATTCTTTTCTTCCGGTCACATCCAGCAGATATTCCGGATGTACTTTTGCGCCCCAGCTGTCATCACCGGAGACTCCCATCTGTGCCTGCGCAATACGCACACCACATTTGTTTCCATTCTCCTGTGGCACCAGATACTCTGCCATGTCAGCGACCTTACTTTCATAATATCGTTGTCCACCGGTGCTCTCCAGAAATTTGGAAGCGGCACGCTTTTTAACATTTCCTCACCTGCATATACATAAGATACCATGCCCGGTGAGCCTTTTGCAAAGATTGCAGAGAAATTCTCTCCACGGACGCCAACATTGTTGATTCCATCCACAAATGTCAGCTTCTTTTTTTCTTCTTCCCATTCCACACCTCCTTGTACCATCTTGCTTCTGCTATACAGTCAAAAAGTCGTGCGATAGCATCTACCGCACGACTTCTTTTTAATCAAAATCAAACTTGTCGAATCTCTTATGCATTGCACCGTAACGGAAACGTGCCATCTCATTCTTTTTGAGGACATCCTCCTCTGTTCCTCTGTACTGGCAGCGGATACAGCTGTAAATCTTGGTGTCTTTGTTATAAAACATATCGATGTCGAGGTCTCTCATAAAACAGGATGGACATCTGTAATTTAATTTGCCTTTTCCAAGTTGAGCCATGTTGCAAATACCTCCTTATCTGAAATTGTTTTCTTATATCCAATCTTAAACATTGGTGAGAATGCATAACCTTCTTCAATATATCCCTCTGCTTCTGCAGATGCAGTCAGGGAAACTTTTGTCTCGATCGGTGGGATGACTGCACTGACAGCAGTTGCTCCCTGAAGGGACTCGCTTCTGCACTTATATGCGTAATCAATTTTCTTTTCTTCTGCACCTTCGCACTTAAGTACAACAGATGTCATGTCTTCCGGATACTCTGTAGTTCCGTAGCATGCAACCATATATTCATCAAGAGTTACCTCTGCATTCGGATCGCTCATTTCTAAAATGTTACGCTCGATCTTGATATTGGAAGATCCTTCCTCAAAGTACTCTTTTGTCTGCAGCTTAACAGTAAGTCCGTTGAATTCGATGGTTACAGGATCAAGTGTAAGGATTCTTGTTCTTCCTTTCTGTGAGAAATGTGCATGAGTAGGACACAGACATAAGTCAACTTCCTCTCCCTTGTAAGATAACTTCGCACTTCTTACAGTTCCTTCACCAGCATAATGTGTAAAGTATCCTGCACGGTATTTTTCCTGAATCAGGAATGGATAAGATGCATCCTGTACGTGCTTTGTGCCAATACCAACCGGCCACTCAAGCTTTGCAGCGTATGGACGAAGATCTACAATTGCACCACCCTGATCCATATTTACACAAGCTCTCATAAATGGATCGCAGTACCAGAATAACTGCTTGTCAGATCCATAAAGAATATCTCTCCAAAGCGCACATTCCGGCTCTGTGTAACGCTTCTCTTTTGTTACACCCTTCTTCTCTCTGTAATAATCAGCGAACTCAGACATTGTCATATCGATGAGTTTGCCTTCTTTCTTTAACTTACCATAGTAAGCACATCCATCGGTATAAGATTTCAGAAGAAGTTCATATGGCTGCTCCCAACGGCCCATCTTATTCATCCAGCCTGGTCCAACGAACATCATGTTGTAAGAATATCCGTTGTTGTACTTCTCAAGAGAACGATACTGATCAATCAGGTTGTAAAGATATGGATACTCCCATGTCTTTGTATCATAGATCATTCCACGAAGTACGTTCTGTGGATGTGTTCCAAAGTTGGAGCCATTTCCGTCGTAACATGCGATCAGGTCACGGGAAAGATGAGGGATTGCTACGATGCCGCTATCCTCTGCCTCATTTGCTGCCGGTGCATGTGTGTTCTGCTTGGATGGAATCCATGGTGCCCATGGGCCTCCATCAAATAATGTATACCAGGAGTTGTTACAGGTATGATATGCCTTTGGTCCTTCCTCCCAGCAGGTAGCAACTGCACATTTTACAGTTGGATATGTTGCCTTGATATAGTTGATCAGATCCGCATCCATATAGTAAGAACTTGTGGATTCCGGATAAAAGCCGAAACGATCATGGAATTTTTCAAACACATCATTTACGATTGCTTTCTTATCTTCCATAGAGAACATCCAGATGCAGAAATCTTTTGTCTTATATTTATTACGGAACTCTTCACAAGGAAGTCCCAGTAAAGATAATCCAATCTCATCGCCAAACTCTTCGTGATCATGCTTTGCAATCTCAACCGCTTCATCATTGAACAAAGATGCGTAGGTCATCTGGATTGTTACTTTTAATCCATTCTCATGTGCAAGTCTCTGCTGTGTTTTGAAAATATCCAAAGACTCTGTAAGTAATGCCTTATCTCCGATATCTTCTTCTTTTCCCTGTCCGGTAACAGTTGCAGAATACTCTGGAACCATCTCCGGGCGATGGATGATGTTAACAATAAATTTGTCCATCCGTTCTTCCCTCCATAAGTTATGTATGATTTATAATTGCGTCTTGTTTTGCAATATTGCGCAATCGGTTGTTCTTTAATTGTAGTATAGCAGTACTTGTAATCGATGTCAATTTACAATTTCGATATTTTTCGATTACTTTTTTGCACATTTTTACCAAATTGAATGCAAATTCGCTTTTCATGTGCGCAATCGGTTGCAACTAGGTGTTTTCAGTCTTTTCTCCATTTTTGATAAAATAAACCATTTATTACTAACGCAAAGTGAACTATCCATTGTCTAAAGCCAATGGGCTTCCTGCTTCGCAGACCTCGTTTCTACGTTCCA
>OGPX01000998.1_pt1 | contig 20348 bp, 16 predicted proteins | sample 1553101 | NCBI WGS metagenome assembly OGPX01 (sample SAMEA2579964, study PRJEB22360) | human gut metagenome | biome: human gut; feature: human-associated habitat; material: faeces | place: Denmark | collected 2008/2010
TGGCTGCCGGTTTGTTTTACTTCCCTCACTACGGTAGTTATGAAGCGTACGATGAGGGACAACGTGAGAGTGTTTTGTCCGATTTGCAACTGGTACCTTGGATGTTGTCTCAGTTCAAGACGGTGGATGAGGTAAAAGAGGCACTCGGAACGGTGCATGTGGTGTCGTCCGACCCGCGTGCCTCTACGGCTCATTGGCGCATTGCGGACGCTTCGGGATGACAGGTCGTGTTGGAGATTGTGGACGGCATTCCTCATTTTTATGAAAATGAATTAGGCGTGCTTACCAACTCTCCGGGTTTTGAATGGCAGATGACGAACCTGAACAATTATGTAAACCTGTATGCAGGAGGGGCGGAAGCCAAGCCGTTCGGCAAGGTGAAGCTCGCTGCTTTTGGTGCAGGCAGTGGCTTTTTAGGGATTCCCGGCGATGTGACGCCTCCGTCCCGTTTTGTGCGTGCCGCTTTCTATCAGACTTCTTCTCCCGTGCAGGCTACGGCGCGAAAGACGGTACTGCAAGCTTTCCAGATATTGAATAATTTCGACATTCCCGTGGGGATTGAATTTGCAGATGCCAAGGTGCCGGCGGATATTCCGAGCGCCACGCAGTGGACTTCCGCCACGGACATGAAGGATTTGGTGTTTTATTACCGTACCATGTACAACAGCGAAATCCGGAGCATCGACTTGAAGGCCATAGACTTTGCCCGTGTGAAATACCGTTCTGTGGCGATAGACGATGTGAAAGAACAACCGATTGTCCCGATTATATTGAATTAGTGGCGGAAAAGTTGTACTTTTGCAGGGAAATAAAGATGACGACGAATGAAAATAGGAATTATTGCAGCGATGGCTTCCGAGCGCGAACAGTTGGCCCGGTTGGTCGAGGGGATGCGTACGGAGCGACATGGACTTTTTGAATATACCATAGGACAGTTGGGCGGGAACACCTTATATATCATGGAGTGCGGCATTGGGAAAGTGAATGCAGCCGTCGGTGCGTCCGAACTGATGGCCCGCATGCAGCCGGATGTGGTGGTGAGTACGGGAGTGGCCGGAGGCATCGACGCAAAAGCCGGTGTGATGGAAGTCGTGGCAGCTTCGGAGGTGGTCTATCATGACGTATGGTGCGGCATGGGGAATGCATACGGACAGATTCAGGGATTGCCTCCCCGGTTCACGTGCGACGAAAGATTGGTTCGCAAGGCTGTTTCGTTGCCGTCATCGGTTCCCGTGCATGCCGGGTTGATTTGTACCGGCGACAAGTTCATCACGGAGCGCGGCGAACTGGATGCCATAAAAGCCGAATTTCCTGAGGGACTGGGCCGTAGACATGGAACGGCCTGCCATAGCGCAGGTTTGCCACCTCTACCGCGTGCCTTTCATCAGTTTCCGGATTATCAGCGACACGCCGGGAGCCGATGCGCACTGGCAGCAGTACGAGAATTTTTGGGAAACGATGGCCGACCGTTCTTTCGGGGTAGTACGTACCTTCTTGGAGAGTTTGCCTTCTTCTTTGTCTTAATCCGAAAAAACATATAAATCCAATGAAGAAAATTCCAAGTTTTACGATTGACCACATCCACTTGTTGCGGGGCATTTACGTTTCCCGTAAAGATGAAGTGGGAGGTGAGACAGTGACCACGTTCGATGTCCGCATGAAAGAACCCAACCGTGAGCCGGCTTTGGGGCAAGGCGCGTTGCATACGATAGAACATCTGGCGGCCACGTTCCTGCGCAATCATCCGGTATGGTCCGATAAGATTGTATATTGGGGACCGATGGGGTGCCTGACGGGAAATTACCTGCTGATGAAGGGGGACTTGCAGTCGGAGGATATTGTGGAACTGATGAAAGAAACGTTCCGTTTCATTGCGGAATATGAAGGGGAAGTTCCCGGAGCAACCCCGCGCGACTGCGGCAATTATTTGTTGCAGGACTTGCCGATGGCCAAATGGGAGTCTGCCAAATACCTCCATGAAGTGTTGGAACAGATGACGGACGCCAATTTGCATTATCCGTCGCAGGAAGGTTGAACCGTGCGGAGGAAGAGACGGAGATCCGTTACGTAGGAGTGGACGGTGGATACTTTTTCAGGAACTTGAAGGGGATGGCTTCGCGCGAAGCCATCCCCTTTTTTAGCGACCGTTTTTCCGGATACCGGGACAGGCTGTAAGGATTGCAGAACGCCTTTTCCCGTTCTGCTGAGAATGAAAAATCATTTGGCTGAGAACGGAAAATCGTTTGCCTGAGATTGATTTTCCGTTTGGCGCAGAACGGAAAATCAAAATGAGGAGAATCTTAATTAATTCTAAAACAATATCTTATAAAATCTCGGAGATGCCGTTTGCTTTTTCTTGAATGTCCGTAAATATGACGGGGACGCCGGTTTCATTTACCCAACGGTTGTATCTTCCGTCTTAATGCCTTGGAGATTTCCAGGAACATGTATTGCCGTGGGAGCGTATGGATACGTGCGCTGTCGGCCGAGTATTTACGATGGGCATACTCTTTGGATTTCTCGAAAGTGAGCCGCGACATTTCTTCCTGCGACTTGCCTTCGGAAGTGGAATCCAGTTTTTCTTCCGGGAAGAAATCATCCAGGTCTATGTCTCCAATCATCGTGGTCTCCAGAAAATTGGCCTGACTGTGATTGCGGTCGGTGTAATATCCTACGTACATGTGCCCCGGAATGCGCACCAATATCGGGTCGATGTTGATGGCGCGGAGCAGGGAGGCGAACAATACGCTGCCGTCCACGCAGTTGATTTGCGAAGAAGCCAGAGCATCTTCCAGCGTCCGTACGCGCTGGGAATAGACTACGTTGCTCGACAGGCTGCTGTATGAAATCGAACTGTAACGGAACTTGCGCCGTTGCAGTACGTTCCAAAGGGCATAGACCTGCTTGTCCACGTAGTCTTTACGCTTGTTCTGATAGCCCATAAAGCGGTTGACGATACGTGTATTCAAGGCTTCCCGCAGGATTTTGTCTATCAACGGACTGTCTTCGTTCACGTATGCGGCAAACAGGACTCCCGTATTGTGGAAGCGGTTCTTCTTGTCATTGTAGCCGATGAGGCATTCATTGATGCTGCGCACGGAGAACGTGCGTACGCGTTGGCTTGCCTCCCGGTCTTTGATTTGTACTTCCACCGACACGGTGATAGGCTCGGCCTGTGTGTTATTGCGTAAAGCGTCGTAGTTCCAAAGAATATCGGGATACACCGTGTAAGCCTTTCCTTCCTCGGGAAGGATGAATTCCGATACGGAACGTTTGAAAAACGGTGTTTCTGCCACCTCTACATGCAGGCGGGCGTCTTTTACGGGACTTGTGATTTGTATCGAGATTCCCGATTTGGGATTCCCCAGCGCGCCTTTTTCCGTGGGGGCTACGATAAGGGTGTCCGTAGTGGCTGTGGAAAGAATCAGGGAAGGGAAGATGTTTCCCCCTAATTCGTCATTCAGTTCAAACGTGGTGGAGGGGAAGATTTTATCACGCAGGTGGAAGAATGCTACCGTAAGTCCCCCGGCCAGAATCAGGAGGGCCAGAATCCATATTATGCGTTGGGTTGCGCCGCGGCCTATTTTAATGACTACCATATCACGTTTGTTTTTTATCTTTTTGCGAATTTACGAAAAAAAGATAGAAGTTGTGTGGTTTTGCATCAAGAGAAATGCGGTTGCTCTCTTCCTAAGAGAGCGACAACGGTTGCAAATTTATTGAAAATCTATAGATTCGACAAATAAACATTAATAAAAGTTTGCCAAACCGTTACTTTTTGTTTGAAAAACACAAATAAAGCCTCCTTGGAAAGCACGTAGAAATGCCAATATGACGAAGGTTGTCGCTCTCTTAGGAAGAGAGAGATAAAAAAGAATGATTTGCCGAAATGCAAATTTTACCGGAATAGAATGAAGGTTACGGTTTTATTAACGTGTTTTTTAGTATAGTATTCATATAAAATAAAACGATTATGAGAAGAAGTTTACTAACTATTGCTGCTGCTTGTATGTGGTTTGCGGGTACGAACGTTATGGCTATGGGAGCTCCAGTGGAAGTGGCGGCTGCTGCCGAGGGAGATGATTGTTCAAATCCGATTGCTGTGAATCAAGGTATGTACACTCCTATAAAGGCTAATCATCCGACATGGTTCAAGATAAATCTGGTTTATCCCGGTTTGTATAGTGTGCGACAGTTCACGGCTACAGGCTCCTCGGCTACGGTCACTTCTGTGAAAGTGAAGAGCGGTGATTGCAATGCCGTGGAGAACGAAAGCAATCTTTTGATGCCGGACCAGGTTTATGCCAAATCCGGTGAGAACCTGTTTTGTGTGACTTGTTCGGGGGATACTCAGATTATGTTCCAGATGTCTTCCCCTGTAGCCAGTTGCCAGAACCATCCGGAACGTATGACCGTATTGTCCGAAAATACGGGAGTTACATATCCTAATGCCGTTTATGAGAACTATTGGCGTTTTATCGCTCCTGAGACGGCTACTTATTTGGTGACAAATAAGGCTCCGCAGGGAACGATTCTCCAAGTCGGGACGTTGGAAGAAGATGACAACGCCAAATTTGCCTGCAATTTTGAGGATGCCCAGATGGCCGAAGTGGGTGAAAATGGAGAGGGCAAGGTTTATGTGGAAATGAAAGAAGGCCAGACTTACGTGATCTCCAGCGAAACTTTTGCCAAAATGAGTACGGGTATGCCGAGTGTTCAAATCAGCAAGGATGCGACAGGCGTTCGTAGCGTTTCCGAGACTTATAGCGATATGAAGGTCAGCAAAGTGGCCGAAAGGGAATATCGTGTCAGCAGCTATTTGTTGGGCGAAGGTGCCGGTATATATGTGTACGATATGAGCGGACGTGCAATCAACAGCATCAAGGCACAACCGGCTTCCGATGCTGCGATCGTAAACCTGTCCGGTGTTCCTGCCGGGACGTATATGTTCTTGGTTGTAGGCCGTAGCAAGTCTGCTTCGACTAAAGTTATTGTGGAATAAGTGAAAACGGTATTTTGATGGATAAAAGGGCGGTCCTAACCTTTTTGGGGTTAGGCCGTTCTCCTTTTTTTATATATGAACATTCCGAAGATTATATTAAGCGGCTTGCTGGTCTGCCTGTGCGTTTGTGGGTGGGCGCGTCCTGTATCTTTAAAACAGGCTTTAGCGCAAGCCGAAGCATTTTATGAATTAAAGACGGTTTCCGCGCCGAGAAATGTACGTTCTTTGTCCGCGAAACCTCGTTTTGAACTATCTTATGTGGCTTACCGTAAAGGTAAGGTTGCGGCCCGTAGGACGGTTTCTGCAGAAGAAGCCTGTTTCTATGTGGTGAATGTGAACGGGAATGAAGGCTTTGTCATTGTGTCGGGTGACGACCGCGCCCGTCCCATATTAGCCTATAGTCTGCATGGCGGATTTACTCCCGACGCCCTTCCTGCCAATAGTCAAAGTTGGCTGCAAGGTTATCAAGAAGAAATTTCCTTATTGAAAGATATGCCCGAGGACGGGGCGGAGAGTAAGGCTGCCGCATTTCGGAAAACGGATTATCCGACGGATGTCATACAGCCTATGTTGCAGACCCAATGGACTCAGGCGGATCCGTTCAATTTGTTCTGTCCGACGGAAAACGAATCCGGCGAGTCGGACGAAAGATGTGTCGTGGGATGTGTGGCCACAGCCATGGCACAGTTGATGTATTATCATCGCTGGCCTCAGCGTCCTTCGGGATATATAAAATATTATGACCGGAAACAGTCGGTTTACCGTGAGTTTGATTTTGATGAGTGTCCGGATTTCGATTGGGATAATATGCTTGCCTATTATCCTTATGCCTCGGGTACGGAAGCGCAGCGTCATGCCGTGGCCAATCTGAGCGTTTGTGCCGGATATGCCTGTAAGATGGCTTACTCAAGGAGTGAAAGTACGGCTTTTCTGAAGGATGCAGCCATTGGTTTACGGGACTTCTTGGGATACGATGCCAATATGCATCGTCATATCCGTGCGCTTACCCCTTATGACGAATGGGTGAAGATACTGGTCGACGAATTGCAAGCCGGTTGTCCCGTGCTTTATGAAGGATTCAATAATAAGGCCGGCCATGCTTTTCTTTGCGATGGTTACGACGGAGACGGGCTGTTTCATTTTAATTGGGGATGGGGTGGCTCCAGTGATGGATATTATGCCCTTTCGGCTATGAATCCGAGTACGCAGGGCATCGGAGGCTCCAACGGGTCTTATGCTTTTAACCAAACTATGGTATGCCGTATCCAACCGCCGGTAAGTTCCTCAACGCCGCAGCCGAACCGGCTTTATATCTCGTCGCTTTATGCCCGCCGGCCGGCTCCCAGCTACGAATACGTAAGTGAAGGCGTGGTCGAAGCAGGACGCGACGAAAGTATCGGAGTGGGATGTTATTTCAATGCGGAGACGGTGGCTGCGTTCGCCACGACGGTTTGTGCCGGCATTTACCGCGACGGGGTCGTGGTGCCCCTTACCGTTGAGCGTGAAATGGCTGTACCTTCCAACAATGACGCCCAATGGTTCACTGCTTTTTTGGACTTGTCTTCTTTGGACGAAGGTTCCTATGAAGTGGGACTGTATTATAAAGGTGATGACGGACTTTGGTCGCCCATGCAAGCCGAACAGGCAAATGCTTCTGCTTTTCGTCTTGTGATAGGAACCGAGACTGTGACGATGGAGAAAATTCATCCTGATTTCCGTATAGCCTTGGCTGAAGATTTCCAACCGGGTATTTTGTATACGACCGGCCTGAAAACTTGGCAGCTTCATATCACGAATCCGGGGGCTGTACGACTTGAAGGATGGGTCGGCATACGGATGCAGAGTGAAGAGGCCGGAGTGGATACTCTTTTTGCTTCGTTGGCTTATTGTGAGGCGGGAGAAGACGTGACGGTCAATGTATTGGCTAATTTAGATGGCATGGCGGCTGTTGATTATCAGTTGACTCCGTATTATTGCAGTGTGAACGGTATTTATGCCAAACCGACGGTGGCTAACAGTATATCTTTGGGTGAGAGCGTTACGGTGAAGGCTACGCGTAAACCGCTGGTCAGTGTAATGACTCCTTCCGACGGTTTTAAGTTGAATCGGCGTGATGGGAGTGTGACAGTGGAAGTGTCTCAACCCTCTTCTAAGATACCGTTTGTAGGACGTATCTATGCCGAAATATTCCGCAAGACGGCTACGGGAGAGGAGACTACCGGTGTGAAAGTCTATTCCGAGCTCTTGGAGTTAACCAAACCATCGGTAACGGATGTAACGCTTTGGGCCTCTGAAACGGTGGATTTGCCTTTAGGCGGCGGGTATAATATCGTGTTTTATTTTGATGACGGCTATGCTACGGCATTTTCGTCCGGCTCATTGACGGTCGTGGACGAAGGTTCTTCGGTAGAAGAGGTCGGATGGGCTTCAGAAGTCACTTATCGGCGCTCAGAAGCTCTGGTGACACTCTGTGTGCCCCAAGCCGGACAAGTTTCTATCGTCAGCTTGTCGGGTATGGTGGTGCGTAACGCTTCTCTTGCGGCCGGAATCAAAACAGATATTTCCGTGAAAGACTTGCCTTCCGGACTGTATTTTGTTCGGATTGGAACGGGAGGCCGTGTGCAAATAAAAGAAATCGTGATACCTTAACCCATACAATTATTAAGATGTGTAAGAACAGGTTTTTACCATTTTGCGGCCATGCCGCGTGCGTGTTGACTTTGTGGGTGGGACACCCGTATTGTTCCGTAGTGCAGGCTGCAACTCCGGAAATGGCGGGACAAGTTACCCAGACAAGTCGGTATAAAGTGACAGGAACGATTATTGATGACATGGGAGAGCCGCTTCCCGGTGCTTCGGTCCGGATAAAAGGGACCGATACGGGTGCCATATCCGGAATGGATGGCACGTTTGAAATCCCGGTCAAGGGCACGGGGAAAGTTACTCTGGTCGTTTCTTATATAGGAATGGAGAGTATAGAACGCCAGGCTGTGCCGGGAAGGAAATTGAATATCCGTATGGCACAAGAAGAGCGTATAATGAACGAGCTTATTGTGACCGGATTCCAGACGATTTCGCGCGAGCGTGCTACCGGTTCGGCCGTAATTGTCAATAGCGAAGACTTAAACCAAGTGCAGGCGCCCGACCTTGTGGCGAAACTGGAAGGTATTGCTCCGGGTCTGAGTACCTATAACAATGAACTGAGCATTCGCGGAGTTTCGTCGTTTGCCGTGGGCACGACTCCGCTTCTTGTGGTTGACGGGCAACCGAGCAGTCTGACCTTGGAAGACTTGAATCCGGAGACGGTGGAAACCATAACGGTGTTGAAGGATGCTGCGGCAACGTCGCTATACGGTGTGCGTGCTTCCAACGGGGTCATTGTCGTGACGACCAAACAGGCTGAAAACGACAAGCTCAATGTCAATGTGTCGTTAGGTTACTACCTCAAACCTTTGCCGTCGCTCGACTACATGCACTATGCTTCGACGAGCGACATCATTGATTTGGAGCGCGACAACTTGCTGTCCGACCCGGAATATATCAAGAGCCCTACAGCTTATTTCTCAACGATGACGGCCAAATCGAGTCCGGCGTATATGACACAAGTGGACATGCTTTACTACCGTATGGCCATGGGTGAAATCACACAGGAAGAGGTGAATGCGGGACTGGATCGTTTGCGTGGCAACGACTATCGCCGGGAGTACCGCAAAAAGCTGCAACACCTGAATCTGACGCAGGATTACAACGTGACGCTTTCGAAAGGCGGGGGGAAGAACGACCTTTTTTTCTCGGCGCGCTATCAGGAACTCGGACAGTACAACCGGTACGACGAAGCCCGTAACATTTCACTTTATCTGAAGAATACGTTGTCGGTAGCTTCCTGGATGAAACTTACGTTAGGGATGGATACCCGTTTCAACCGAAGTGAGTTTTGTCAGGCTTCCGGAATGGGATATACCAGCGCCATGCCTTATGACCGTCTTTACGACGACGATGGCCAGCCGGTGAATCGTTATATTTATAATCAAGTGCTGGCTGAACAGTTGGCCACGCAGGACGGATATTACGATATGGGGTTCAATGCAGCGGAAGAGTCCAAGCATAACATCAAGAAGACCGACCGCCAATATCTGAAACTGTTCTTGCATACGGATTTCAACATTACCAAGGATTTGGATTTGGAGCTGAAATTCCAGTATGAACGAAACCATGCCGAAACCAATGAGTATGACGAGGAAAATTCCTATATGATGCGTTCCATCCTCAACGAATTTGCATCGCGCAACGATGACGGTACGCTGACTTATCATATTCCACGCGGGGGACATTTGCTCACGGGTAATACGAATGCCAGTTACTATAACTTGCGGGGGCAGTTCAATTACAAAAAGGAATTTGCCGGAAAGCATGATGTTTCTGCTTTGTTGGGAGGAGAAATACGGCAGGACAAGAACCGTTCGGCAAGTAGCGAACGTTACGGCTATGATGACATGCGCCTGACATATTCTATGGTCGATTGGGCCACGCTGTCGAAAGACGGAGTGGAAGGAGGGCTCTATTCCGCTTTGCGGCGCAGAAGTGAGGTCTTGAACGTCTATGAAGAAATGCATCGCTATGTATCAGCTTATTTCAATGCCGGTTATACCTACGATACCCGTTATTCTCTGAACGGGAGCGTGCGTGTGGAACAGGCGGATCTTTTCGGTACGGACCCCAAATATCGTTATCGTCCCTTATGGTCGGTGGGGGCCAGTTGGAATGTGACGAATGAACGTTTTGTCAAAGATGCGGGAATGGATTGGCTGGACATGTTCAAACTGCGCCTGACTTATGGTATTACGGGAAATGTAGACCAGACCTCGTCTCCTTATCTGTTGGCTTATTATCTTACTTCCCTTTATACGAATTCACCCATTACTACGTTGCAGACTCCTCCCAATAGCTCGTTGCGTTGGGAAAAGACCTCTACGCTGAACTTCGGTATGGATTTCATGTTGCTCGGCAGATTGACGGGAAGTTTTGATGTATATCGGCGTTATAGTTCGGATTTGTTGGTCAATAAAAGCATAGACCCTTCGTTGGGATTCGATGGAAAGGCACGTGCCAATAACGGAGAGATGCAGAATAATGGTGTGGAACTCTCTCTTTCTTACGATTGGTTGAAGAAGCGTGATATGTCTTTCACCACATCTTTCTCGGCAGCTTACAATAAGAATGAAATCAAGAAAGTGGATTATGAACCCACCGATGCATTGGATATGATGCGTGAGCCTACATCCAACTATAAGATGGGAGATACTTATAACTCTCTTTATGCCTATCGTTATGCGGGCTTGACAGCAACCGGTGACCCGTCTGTTTACGATGAAAACGGCAATGTCATTTCCATAGAACAGGTGCGTAATGTGAATGCCGTGGTTTGTGTGGGGCAACTTACTCCGAAATGGAATGGTGCATTGCAGCTCGACTTCCGTTGGAAAGGATTGAATGTGTTTGCCAAAGTCGTTTATTATACCGGCCATGCTCTGCGTGACGATGTGGTAACGCTTTATGATCCATACAATGCTATCGAGGGAGGAGCGATTCACGAAGATATTTCACGCCGCTGGACTCCGGAACATACGGATACCGATATTCCGGCCATGGGACTGCATACCAACGTAGGGGAACGCAACTATCATTGGAAATATGCCGATGTGAATACGGAGAGCGCTTCGTTCATCAAACTGAGGAATATCGGAGTGTCCTACACTTTGCCTCAGGGACTTGTGTCGAAACTGAAAATGAAAGGCATAATAGTGAAGGCTCAGGTGGACAATCTGTGTTATTGGGCTGCCAACAAGCGTGATATTGACCCCGAGGCTTTCAATGCAAATACTGGAACCCGTACGGACGCTATCATGCCGAGCTATGTTTTAGGGCTTAATGTGAAATTCTAAAAAGAACAAATGATGAGGAATATAATAAGAAATTGGACGGCTTGTATCGGCATGGTCGTAACGTTGGCGGCCTGCGACGACTATTTGGATATTACGCCCAAAGGTAAGGCTTTGCTGAAATCTACCGAAGATTATTTGGGATTGATAGAGGACAGGTCGCCCGAATATGATATGATGAATAGCTGGATTTTGGCCGGTGAGGCCAGTTGGTATAAGGCCGAAGAGTTGAAAAGTTATACCAATCCGTTGAACTCGGTAGCCTATTTCTGGGACGAGTCGTACGATCGTGCCGGAGATATGATAGAGAATGCAGCTTACAATGCATGTTATGACCGTATTACGAAATTCAATGTCGTGGTGGACGGTATCGCCTCGTCCGAGGGAAAGGAAGAGGACAAACGGATGGGAGAAGCTCAGGCACGAGTGTTGAGAGCATACAATTACTTTTTCTTGATAAACACTTTTGCCCGCCCTTATGATCCTGCTACGGCCTATCAGACTCACGGTATCATTGTCAGGGAAAAGATGTTCGAGAGTTTGGAAGATGTGGGGATACAGCAGTCTGTCGGCTATACCTATGATTTTATACAGCGCGACATAGAAGCGGCTATACCTGATTTGCCGCATAAGGCTACAAATTCGTTTCGTCCCGACAAGACTTTCGGATACGCTTTCAAAGCCAAGGTACATTTATTCCGACGGGAGTTCGAACAATGTATAGAAGCATGCGATTCCGCACTTGCGGAGGCCGCTCGGGCCGGGCACGAGTTGTGGGATATGACGGAAGGCTATAACACTTTTGCTCCGATGCTTGTGGCAGCAGGATACCCCGAAATGGCGATAGACGAACCTCAGTATGCGGGAGTGAACGACTTTGTCGAGAATGTATGGAAAACGAGAATACCTTTTGAGTATGATGCCCCGGAACAACTGTTGTATCAGTTCGGTTCCACTTATACTGATCCTTATCCTATGTACGTGCCCAAGCAAGTGCTGGATCTTTTCCAGAAGGATGCGGATTTGCGCTATCGTTATTGCATCCGTTACAAGGCCGAGCATGAGACGGCTCCGGCGGGTGACAGTAACTTTTCAACGCTGGCTATCAAGTGGAATCCCGGCGGGATGAGATTGTCCGAAGTCTATCTGATGTTGGCTGAATGTTATGCCCGTAAGGGAAACACGGCAGATCTGTCTAAAGCCATGGGATATATGGAAACATTGCGTGCCTGCCGTATGGTTCCCGGTCGCTATCAGCCTTTTGCGCCGACCGATGCGGAAGAAGCATTACGTTTGGTACGCGAGGAACGTAAACGTGAACTTTTCCTCACTTGTAACGGTTTCTTTGACCTCAGACGTTTTGCTACGGAGTTCAACGAGACGCAGACACGTGTGATTGAAGGGAAAACCTATACCTTGTCTCCTGCGTCTCATTTGCTAACGTATCCGTTCCCATTGAAGGCTATGCAGACGAGTAATTTGATTCAAAATAGTAAATGACGATGGAAAGAAAAAGATTGATAAGCTTAGTCGGCGGTTTATGCCTGACGGTGATAGGAACCGTAGGGGCCAAGGCACAAGAAGTGTATATAACGGTCGAGAATAAAAGTACGGAAGACGTGTTTCTGCAACCGGAAGATACGACGGGGTATCGTAAGGTTCTTCCCGGAACCACCGTAATGAAACCGGTCGTGGACGGTGCTTGTTATTATCGCTTTGTGGATGCCAATTCCAATTTCTACTCTTTATACGTGGAACCGGGAGATACATTGGAATTACTGTATGACGGGAAAAAACTTTCTTGGAGCGGTACGAAAGCCCGGGTACAGACTTTTCTGGACGAACATCGTTATATAGGCCGTGCTCCGGAACCTATAAAAACTTATTCTCAAGAGTGGGTGCGTTATAATGAAGAGAAGTTGGAAGAGCTATACGGTCTATTAGACCGCTCCGGTTTGCCTGCAAACTTTGTGGCGGTTCACAAAGAATATCTTCGTTTTGTGTTTCTGAACCTCAGATTGAATGCCCGTACCATGCAAATGTTCGGACATGGAGCCGATGCAGGTCGGGATTATTATGACTTTTTGAAAACGCTTACCTTCGGAGATTCCCTTATTCTTTGCCTGCCCAAATGGTTCTCCGTAATGAAAGATGCTATGGAAGAGATGGAGAAACAAGGCTTTTTGACGGTTTCCGCCACCCATTATCTTCCGATTTATGCAGAGCGCATTACAGACGAGAAGCTACGCTCGAGATTTCTGGTAGAGATGCTGAGATTCACTTTACGTAAGGGATTCTCTGACGATTTCAATGTATATGTAGATGATGTGCGTCCGTTGATTACCGACAGGAAAGCTTTGGACGATTTGGCGGAAATAGAAAAACAGTACCTTACCTTGCGCGAAAAGAACAAAGACTTGCTCAGGGGGATGGAAATGCCGGACTTTACGGCTTATACCCAAGACGGGAGAGCTTATACCTTATCCGACATGAAAGGCAAGGTGGTAGTCATAGATTTTTGGTTCACCGGCTGTATTCCTTGCCGTGCGGAAATGCCTTACTTCGACCGTCTGGCAGAAACATTCAAAGACCGTCCGGTTCAATTCCTGTCCGTTTCGTTGGATACCGGCGACCAATTGATGGCACTGTGGAAAAAGATGGTGTCGGAGAAAGACGGGAAATCACCTGTATTGAATTTGAATCTGCCCGGAGGTTTCCGTTCCGATTTTACGGCAAGAATGAACATCCGTTCTGTTCCCCGCGTGGTATTGGTGGATAAGGATGGGCGTATCGTGGATGCCTATGCGAAACGACCTTCCGATCCGAAGTTGAAATTACAGTTGGAAAAGTTGATGAAATAACGTTCCCTTCTCTTGTTGAGAGGGAACAGCCACGATGCCCGGCCTAAGCTTACTTGGACCGGGCATCGTGGTTTGTCGGATTATTCTTCCGTTTCCGTAGAGTCTGTGGCTACCACCGTGTCCAGGACTTCATCTTTTGTAATTTGATAACTGCCGTCGGGCGAGATGGTGATGGACAACGGGATGTAGATGTCCGAAGCCGGGTAGCTGACACTGGTGGCAAAACGCAGGTTGTTGCCGTCCGCTTTATCGAAGGCCATTCCCTCCAAAATGGCGTGGGATATGAATCCTTTTTCCATATAGCTTCTGAAGTGGTTTTTGGTAAAGACTTTATTGAAGATTTCTTTTCCTTCGCGGTTCACGCGCAGCCGGATATAGTTGTCGGCATAGCGTTCGCCGTCGTCCCCCGTCACTAACGGAAGCGTATCGTTTACCTCCCGTACGATGTCGTACGTATATCGCGTTTGTCCGACTTTGACTTCTGCACTGTAATGATAGTCTTTCATTTCCTGCACGGAATTTGTCGTGTCCGGTTTTTCATATTCACTGTATCCGCTGGTGGTTTGCGGGTTATTTCCGCCGCAACTGTAGCACAGCAGTACGGTGCATGCCATACATAGGAATTTGAAATGTGTCTGCATTTTCTTCTTTTTCTCAACAGTTTCACAAAGGAACAAAAAAAAGGTGAGTTGGACAAGCCGGTTTATTATATTTTTAGGTCTTCTTTTGTTGCCTGTTAGTCCATAAATGTCTATCTTTGAAGTCCCCAAGCATTTGCAATGAAAACAACGTTTTACTTTGTCATAGTTTTGTGCCTGTCTCTTTTGTCGGCTTGTCGCGGGGAAGAGACGAAAGCAGAGGCCGTCCGGGTCGATACGCTCTCTTTGGTTATGCAGGTAAAGGAGTGTGCCCGTCTTTATACGGCCGAATATGAAGTCCATAAATTAGTGTTGAAGGACGACCCTTTGCGGGTGAAAGGAAATCTTTTTCAGCGGGCGTTCGACGTAAAAGTTCCTATCGGCGAACGCAAGGTCATGATACCTCTTGATGTAACCCTGAAAGCTTATATTGACTTCACGGGCTTCGGCGAGAAGAATGTGTTGCGTTCGGGCGACCGTATTGTGGTCACTTTGCCTGACCCACGGGTGGTCGTGACCTCCTCGCGCATCAATCACGATGAGGTGAAGCAATTTGTGTCTTTGACACGTTCGGACTACACTTCTGCGGAGTTGGCCGATTTTACGCGTCAGGGGGAAGACGAGATTCTGGCTTCCGTACCGCAGTTGGGCATTTTGGAGATGGCTCGTGAGAATGCGGCTCACGTGTTGGTGCCGATGTTGACGAGGTTAGGCTATGACGAGCGGAATATAGTGATTTCCTTCCGTAAGGATTTTACGACGGTGGATATGCCGTTGCTGTTGGAACGTGAAGGCCGGACTGAAAAACTGAAATGAAATGGGAAAATGGTTGAGTGCACTGAAGTGGCTGGTCGTGGCCGTCGTATTGGCTGTCTTTATCGGGCTGCTGATAAAATGGAATCGTAAAGGAGGCATATCGGTGGAGGTCGGTTTTGATGACCGTATCGAGCTGACCTCTCAGGAGATACGCCGTATCGAACAAATTGGACAATGGGAATTTTTGTCGGTTCAGTCTGAAGTCGTGGCCGATACGTTACGCAAAGGGTTCTTTACCGATGACCGCTTGGTGGCTGTGTACACCGGAGTTCCCCGCATCGGGATCGACATGAACCGGGTGACAGGAGAATGGGCGCAGGCGCATGGCGATACCGTGACTCTCCGTTTGCCTGCCGTGCATTTGTTGGACAAGAATTTTATCGACGAAGCCCGTACGAAGGTATTTTATGAGAGCGGAAAATGGCCGAACGGCGCACGCCGCGATTTGTACGACCGTGCTTACGGGAAGATGTTGCGTCAATGCCTGACGCCGTCGAATATGCGTCGGGCGGAAGCCAATGCACGCAATCAGTTCACGGCCTTGTTCCGTGCTTTGGGTTTCCATGCGGTGGAAATCTATTTTATAAGATAACCCAACTTAATACTAATTCACAATAAATGCTATGAACTTAAATCTTATTAAAATTGTAGGAGTAGCCGTAGGGGTTGCCGGAATGACGGTAGAGACCCGGGCGGCTGAAATGCAGGAGTATGTAGCCGAACGGGACAACACTCAGGTCTGTGTGTGGAAGAGCCATCGGCCCGAAAAACGTTTGTTCACTTCCAAAGCCGTAGAGGAGCAGATACAACGTGCCAAGAAACTGTTGACGAATACGAAATTGGCATGGATGTTTGAGAATTGCTTCCCGAATACGCTGGATACGACCGTCCACTTCGACGGGGTGGACGACACCTTCGTGTACACGGGTGATATCCATGCCATGTGGCTGCGGGATTCCGGTGCGCAAGTGTGGCCCTACGTACAGTTGGCCAATGAGGATCCTGAACTGAAGAAAATGTTGGCCGGAGTGATTCGCCGTCAGTTCAAGTGTATCAATATCGATCCATACGCCAATGCCTTCAATAAGGAGGCGACGGGAAGCTATTGGGCATCCGACATGACGGATATGAAGCCCGAAGTGTATGAGCGGAAATGGGAAATCGACTCGCTGTGTTATCCCATTCGTCTGGCCTACCATTATTGGAAAGTGACGGGAGATGCCAGTGTCTTCTCCGACGAGTGGCTGCACGCCGTGGCATACATTCTACAGACGTTTCGGGAACAGCAGCGTAAGGAGGGGAACGGCCCCTATCACTTCCAACGCAAGACGGAGCGTGCGCTCGACACCGTGACCAATAACGGATGGGGCAATCCGGTGAAGCCTGTAGGGTTGATAGCCTCGGCTTTCCGTCCTTCCGACGATGCCACCACGTTTCAGTTTCTGGTGCCTTCCAATTTCTTTGCCGTGACTTCCTTGCGTAAAGCGGCCGAGATATTGACCGAGGTGAATCATGAAAAGACGTTGGCCAAAGAATGTCGTGAATTGGCGGATGAAGTGGAGACCGCCTTGAAGAAATACGCCGTATACGATCATCCCCGTTACGGAAAAGTGTATGCTTTCGAGGTGGACGGTTTCGGCAACCGTTTGCTCATGGACGATGCCAATGTGCCCAGTCTGTTGGCCATGCCCTATCTGGGTGACGTGCCGGCGGACGACCCGGTGTATCAGAATACCCGCAAGCTGATATGGAGCGAGGACAATCCTTATTTCTTTAAGGGGACGGCGGGCGAAGGTATCGGCGGGCCACATGTCGGTTACGATATGATTTGGCCGATGAGTATTATTATGCGTGCATTTACTGCGGACAATGACGGTGAAATACGTCAATGTATCCGGATGCTGAGAGATACAGACGGTGGTACCGGATTTATGCACGAATCTTTCCACAAAGATAATCCGACTAAATTCACCCGGCATTGGTTCGCCTGGACGAATACCTTGTTCGGGGAATTGATTGTGAACCTGGTGGAGAATAAAAAGATTTCACTACTGAATAATCTATAAAACCAAATACTTATCCCTGTATTCCGGTATAGGAAATAGGGGGATAAAATTTGAAACTACACTTGATTTTTAACAGAATGGAACAAAAGAACAAGTTTATTTACATCTTGCCCGTAATGTTCGGTTTTTTCATTATGGGATTCTGTGATTTGGTGGGGATTTCTGTAACTTATGCGAAGGAGCAGTTCCAGTGGACCGAAACACAAGCCGGCTTTTTGCCGTCAATGGTATTTTTGTGGTTTTTTATCTTGTCTGTACCTACAGCCATGTTAATGAACCGGATAGGACGAAAAAATACAGTATTATTGAGTATGCTGTTCACTTTCGCCGGCATGGTATTGCCTTTCATTGATTTCAGTGAAACCTCCTGTTATGTTGCGTTTGCCTTATTGGGAATCGGTAATACCATTCTGCAGGTATCTTTGAATCCGTTATTGGCGAACGTTGTACAGGGAAAAGGGTTGACCAGTAGTTTGACGGCAGGGCAGTTTGTAAAAGCCATTTCTTCCTTTGTCGGACCGCTTTTGGCTGGATATTGTTCGGCTGCTTTAGGAAACTGGGCGCTGATGTTCCCGATTTATGCCGTGGTTACTTTGATTTCCTCCGCTTGGTTGTTCCTGACTCCGATTCAGAGAGAGAAGGTCGAAGGAGAAACCTCCTCTTTTCCTGCAACTTTAAAATTGCTGGGAGATAATAAAATTTTATTGTTATTTTTTGGTATTTTGTGTGTCGTTGGCTTGGACGTGGGAATGAATACATTGACTCCGAAATTGTTACTCGAACGAGTTCCGGGGATTTCTACCGAAAGTGCAGGATACGGTACAAGTTGGTATTTTGCTGCACGTACGATAGGTACTTTTTGTGGTGCTTTCCTGTTGGCCAAATTATCTGAAAGAGGCTATTTCCGGATCAATATGATCATTGCTATGATTGCGGTTTGTGGGTTGTGGTTCGCTACCGGCCAGGCTGCAATTCTTACTTTGGTTTGTATTATCGCTTTCGCGGCTTCCAGTATCTTCGCCGTGGTTTATTCTATGGCTATTCAGGCACGTCCCGAAAAAGCGAACGAAATTTCCGGTTTGATGATTACGGGGGTTGCCGGTGGTGCTATCGCTCCTCCATTGATGGGGATCTGTGCCGATGCTGTCGGCGGACAAGGTGGTTCAGTTATTATTATCGCTATTTGTACTGCTTACCTGTTATTCTGTTCTTATGGAATTAAAGTAGCTAAGAAATAAGTTGAATATTATTGAATGGCTTTTAACTAAAAGTCCTGGAGAATTGAAGATTCTTCAGGACTTTTTATTTACAGGAGGAGTCTGCCGCTCTCTATTTTTTCTTCCGGCTTCTGCCTACCCCTTGAATACTGAGTTCATATAGGAAATAGAGAGGTATAGAGACCAGTAATAAAGTGAAGACATCCGAAGTTGGGGTGATGATCGCTGCTATGACCAGGATACCCACTAAAGCATATTTCCGGTATTGTTTCAGCATGGGAGCGGTGATCAGTCCTAATTTAGACAAAAAATAAGCGATAATAGGGATTTCAAAAGCTGCTCCCAGCAATAACGAGAGCATGGTAAAACTGCTGATGTAGGAAGAGATCGATATTTTATTGACTACAAGTTCACTGACCTGATAGGTTGCCAAAAAACGGAAAGAAAGCGGAAAGATCACGAAATAATTGAGCAAGATGCCGGTAATAAATAGGAAAAACCCCGGAATCATAATTTTCAGGCAGGTTTTACGTTCGGCTTCATGTAGGGCCGGACTGATAAAACCGAACAACCAATAAATGATGTAAGGAGAAGCGAGCAACAAACCGGCATAAAACGCAGTGCTCATATGAATCATGAATTGTGAGGTCAACTGGATATTGATCAGCTCTACATGAAAGTCTTCTACTTGCAGGGAAGGTATGGAAAAATCGGCCGCCAGTCGGTTGAAAAAACGATAGAGAATAAAATCCGACCGCTGTGGAGCCAGGACGATATCGAAAAGTAATTCTTTATTCAGAAAAGCTATACAAGCCAAAAGGATAACGGCTATGGCAATACGAAAAAATACCTTTCTGAGTTCATCCAAATGATCCCAGAAAGTCATCTCTTTCTCATTTGCTTCCTGCATGCTTTTTAAAGTTGAGAATTACTTTTTATCGTTATTATCGGGATTCAAATCATTTTCAACGCCATTCATGCCGTCTTTGAAACTTTTTACTCCTTTCCCCAAACCTTTCATCAATTCAGGTATTTTCCGGCCTCCGAAAAGTAACAACACAATCAACGCAATAAAAAGAATTTCTTGTCCACCCAAACCAAAAATCAATAATCTTTCCATTTTTTAATTTATTTATCGCACAAATTTAATGATTTCTCCCGGATTTTTCTAAGCTTATGGTTATTTTAGAACTATTTTTGTTCATTACGAATAAGAGATCGTGATTCAATTGCTATACTCCATGCTAAAGTTTATGAAATAATTTTTGGGAGATATTGATTTTATTTCTATTTTTGCAATATATTTCAATTCCATCCGACTCTGTGCGGATGATTATACTTACAAATCAATAAAATCCATAGCATCATTTCTATGTATGACATTCTGGAACTAAATGACAAATTGCTGGCAGATTTGCGGCAGATTGCTAAAACGTTAAATATCAAAAGAGTAGAGTCTTATAAAAAACAAGAACTAATCTATAAAATATTGGATCAGCAGGCTTTAGTGGCTGCTCAGTCTGAACCTGTTGTAGAGCCTGCTGCTCCCGAAGCCGCTGCTCCGGTTGAAAAAAGAGAGAAAAAACCGAGAATCCGGGTAGTTCGTCCCGGAGTAGAGAAAGTAGGTGACTCTAAAGGTGGGGTACAAAAATTCGCCCGTCGCGAAGAGAAGAAAAAAGGAGAAGTAAAGAAGGAAGAGGTGAAAAGCGAAGAGATAAAGAACGAGAAACCGCTGCGTGAAGAAGTAAAGAAGGGAACTCTAAAACAGGAAGAACCTAAAAAAGAAGAACGCCGCCGCGAAGATTTCCG
>OGPX01001004.1_pt1 | contig 20278 bp, 19 predicted proteins | sample 1553101 | NCBI WGS metagenome assembly OGPX01 (sample SAMEA2579964, study PRJEB22360) | human gut metagenome | biome: human gut; feature: human-associated habitat; material: faeces | place: Denmark | collected 2008/2010
GGCCCAGACACGAGATGTCTTCCGCCGGGTAAGCGGCTTCTTCACCGCCACCGCAGCCCGACAGAATGCCGATCATCATAAGAAATACGCAGGCCAGTGCCAAGATATTTTTCTTTTTCATATAATTTTCCTCCTAAGCAAAATAACGAAATGTAGGAAAGAACGGACTCAGAAGAACTTGACATGCAGGATCTGTGTAAATACGAGGACCAGAACGGTTACGACAACAAGAGAATAGACAAACCGGATAAGATAGAACTTTTTTTTGCTGGTACGTTCATGCTCCTCCCGCTGCGATTCTTCACAAAGACCATACACAACGCTCAGACAGAAAGTGAGCAGGAAAGAAGCAATGGGAAAACCGATTAGTTCATAGGCGGGAACGAAAAGGAGCAGCGCAATCAGAGTAATGATCGTTTCCTTTTTCAACCTGAATTTGCCAGAGTCCCGCTCACCCTTCAGACTGATTGATTTGAGAAACAGAGGGATGCTGAATACCATCAGCAGAATACCGATGCCTTGAATAAAGGTGCGGGGTTCCGCCAGAAAGGGAAGTCCGACAAACAGCATGACACCACTAACAGTTGATTCTGATGCGAACAGGAACAATCCAATTGCAAAAGAGAGAATGCTTAAAATGAAATCGTTGCGCTTACGAATGGCCATTTACCCACCTCCTTAACTTGCCAAATGACCTCCGTCCACCGGGAGCGTCACACCACTAATGTAGTCGGAAGCAGATGAGGCCAGAAATACGACAGTACCCATCAGATCCTCGGGATGCCCCCATCTTCCCATAGGGATCCGCTTAGTGAGCTGTTTGCCCTGTTCCATCTGCTGCAGATCCTTGCTCATTTCGGTGTCCATGTAGCCGGGAGCAATGGCGTTGACATTGATGCCGCGACCGCTCCACTCAGAGGAGAGCGCCATGGTCAATTGTTTGACGCCGCCCTTGCTGGAGACATACGCCGGCATGTTCCGCAGGCCGATGAAAGAATTGGTGGAGGCGATGTTGATAATTTTTCCCTTGCCCTGTTTCAGCATCACCTTGCCAGCCAGCTGGCTCATAAAGAAAACGCCCTTGATGTTGACCCCCATAATGCGATCCCAAGCGTCCTCGGGGAACTCCTCGGAGGGGCAGCGATACTGAAGTCCGGCACCGTTGACCAGAATATCCAGCCGTCCACCCAGAGCTGAAATCGCTTGCTGAAACCCGTTGCTGAGATCGTTGAGGTCCAATAGATTTGCTACCACGGCGTGGTATCCAGATTTGGCGCCACCCAATTCTGCCACCGTGTTTTCAACCTGTGAATTTGCGTCCAGAATGACAATCTCTGCACCGGCGTCATGAAGTGCGACAGCCATACCATAACACAGGCCGGTCTTTTTTGCGCCACCTGTAACAATGGCTTTTTTCCCTGCCAGGGAAAAAGCATTCATGTCAAAGCCCATATGCGCCCTCCTTTACATTTCAAATGTGATCGTATTTACAAGATCCTCTGCAGACAGGCCACAGAGTTTTGCCAGCTGTGTATAGGTTCCGGAGTGCAGATGCCGTGCTTTTCGCTCTCTGGTGCGGGTGCTGAGGGTGGTAATCTTTTCCGGCGACCAAGCGATTCCTCGCCGGTACATTTCGTCCAGATAAGAGGCAAACAGGAAACCGTTATTCTGTTCGGCAAATAGGATTCGTTTGCCTTGTTGGGTCAGCTGCGCAGCCAGATCTGCATCAAAGGAAGGCATGTCCACCACGGCGATCTCGCGTCCCTGTTCCCGTAACGCCTTCTGGGCGTTGAGTCCCTCATAAATGCCTCGGCCACTAGTGATGATGACGGTGTCCGCATGAGGATCTCCGTGGACATAGCCCTTTCCGTATTCAAATTGCAGGGATTCAGGGTAAATGGTTTCAGAAGCGGCTCGTGTGAGCCGAAGTAGCACCAGCCCCTTGCTACCCTTGGCAATCCATTTCATGACCGCCACCATCATTCGGGGACAGGCTACATCGATTACCCGCAAGTGAGGCAGCTGCATAAGCGCGGTAACATCGTCGATGCTCATATGGGTGGCGCCGTTAACACCGGTGTCAATGTTGCTAGCGGTAGAGAACAATGTAATATCCAGCTGATGGCCCTCGGACAGCCAGCCGTCACTTTTGGAAATTGATTCCATTCGCTCTTGCTGACTGACCGTAATCCGGCGCAAAACTCGCCAGTCAAAAAAGACGCCAAAAGTGGAGTGCCAGACGTTATAGCCTTTTGCGGCAAAGGCCTCGGCGATGCCACTCATGTTGGATTCAGCAATGCCTACATTGATGCCGCGGTTTCCAGCATGTTTCAGCATACCGGGCTGAAGACCAGAGATCAGGCCCATATCCGCGTCCAAAGTAATCATTTTCGGGTCTCTGGAAAAGGCTGCTAGCATATCCGCGGCAATTTTGCTGCACTGCAGCTTATCTCCGATTTTGGGATCGGGTAGGTCGCGCTCCTGGTAATGCAGAGTCTTGTCTCGGGGAGCAGCCCGTTTGGTGCGGCGTTGAGAATAGCGGCGTATAACACCCACAGGGCCATTTTCATCCTGCTGTACATCAATCCCCATCTTGGAAGCCCAGTGCAGGAGTTGCTCATATTCCTCCGGCGCACGCACCTTTGCAGCCTGTAGAAAATGACACAAGTTTTTAATGCGGGTTTCCCTGCGGAGCGTCTGCTGATGGATTTCCCATTCCGCCAGATCCTGCCCCACGGTGGTCTTGTGGCTCTCGGTGGCTTTGGAGAAACCACCTTCACCCTTGCGGCATTCAGAGATGATGGCCATGGGGCGGCTGTCGATCCGATGTTGGAAGTGCTCCAACGCATGGTAAATCGGCTCGTACTCCTGACCGTTGACATCCAAAACATCAAAACCAAAGCTCTCCAATTTTTCTCGCAAGCTACCCATGGAAAGCATGAGACGGTGAGAGTCATCGTTTTGTCCATAGTTGTGATCGATGAGAATGCACAGATTGTTCAGATTTTTGGCAGAGGCAAACATGAATGCCTCCCATGGAATGCCCTCCTGCAGTTCCCCGTCTCCCATCAGGCAGAATGTCCGCCCAACACCCTCTATTTTCTGCGCCATGGCAAAGCCGACAGCGGCACTGATGCCCTGCCCTAAAGGTCCCGTCGCGATATGTACTCCTGGCAGGATAGGGCCAGGATGTCCATTCAGATCGCTGTCACTTCCGCGGGAATTCTCCAAAAGCGCTCTGTCAAAGAAACCAAAATCCGAAAAGACCGATGCCATACCGGCTATACCGTGTCCCTTGCTCTGTACGTAGATGTCACTTTCACGAGCAGTGGGGTCTTCCACATTTACATGAATGAAACCTCCGTAAAAAAGCGCGATCAGTGGAATCAGTTCTGAGAAGGTGCCACCGATGTGGATTCCCTGGTCTACAGCGTGGTTTCCCTGATATACCGTATCCAAACGAAGGTCCGAATCCTTGACTTCCAGCAGCGCATATAGCGCCTTTTGGGCGATCGGGTGTTTCATTTTCAGATAATCACAGCTCAAGTCCATCTTGGCCCTCCTCCATTTTTTTAAATGGTATTGTATTCGAGTGAGCAAAATGCACAAAAATGATGCTGTGCAGATTGCTTTATACCGTAATTTTACAGAGAGAAATAGCATTCATCAAGGTATGTGTTGCAAAATAATGCTATATTTTGTAGCAATATTAACTCAAATAAGATTTTACTTGCCACAAAACCTGCTATATGCTACAATTTGAATCGAATAAAAATGGAGGGAGGAGGCCCATGAAACGATTCCGTATATTAATCATTGCCCCATATTTGTCCTTCCAAGAGACTGCCGCGCCCGTCATCCAAGAGTTTCCTACGGTGGATTTTGAGATGCATACCGGAGATGAGTTTACGGCAATCTCTATTTTTAACTCCTATCCACCTAACGCCTTTGACGCAATCATTACTCGTGGTGCAATTGCGGCGATTCTTCGGCAGTTTACCTCTGTGCCGGTGGTGGAAGTGGATGTATCCTTATTGGATATCCTGCGGGCTATTAACCAACCGGGATTCAGCGATCAGCGTGTGGCGGTGGTCGGATATTCTAGCATTATTAATTCCGTCAAAAAAGTATTTGAAGTGCTTCAACTGAAAAACACGGAGATTTACGAGGTGCGCTACGCAGAAGTTAAGGAACGGGTGGCGGAACTGGCTGACCGGGGATTTTCTTTGATTATTGGGGATGTGCCTTCCGTAAATGCTGCTATGGCAAACGGACTTCGGGGACTCCTAATTCTGTCATCAGAGGATTGTATCCGCCAGTCCGTTATTGCAGCCATCTATTATTCGGAGTTGATGGAAAAGGGGCAGGAGATCACTCAGATTTTTCAGACAGTTATTGATAATTTAAAATTCCGGATTATCCTGATGGACCAGATAGGCAACGTAATTGTTGACAATCGCGCGTTTGAGATTACCGATCATCAAACCTTTAAAAAAGAGTTGTTGCTATTTATTCCGGTGCTTTTGCAGCAGTCCACCGATAGGGGCTGTAAAAAAATCGGAACACAGGGAATCGAAATTATCGGCAAAAGGGTTTCTTATCGCAATCAGGACTGCTTCCTGTTCTTCATTTCACTGATGCATAAGGGATATGCCTCCCAGGCAGACATTACCATCGAAAAACCGCTTTCAGTGACACTGTCCCCGGAATTTATCAATACTCTTCAAAAGAATAACCCACGGGTACAAGCGGTGGCGGAGATTGTCACCGCATCCGTGTCTCCGCCGCCTGTGTTGATTTTGGGAGAATATGGTACCGGAAAAAGCAGTCTGGCCTATTATTTGCATGGCCTGCGCAAGGAGCCAATGGCTCCGTTCATCTTTGTGCGCTGCAACCTACTGACCAGGAAACGCTGGAATGCATTTTTGGATAAAACTGCATCACCTTTGAATGAAAACGGATGCACATTATATCTGGAGAACATTCACTTACTTCCAATAGAACTGCAGCAGGAGTTGAGCGCCTACATAGTTGATTCTGCTGCGGATCAGCGGCACTTTATTATCGCTTCGGCAACGAATAGGATCCACCATCTTCTGTCCAATGACCAGTTCTTGTATCCGTTGTACCAGAAGATTTCGTCTCTCCATGTAATCCTGGCACCTCTACGGGAATTTCCTGATTCCATTACGGACTTCTCACAGATTTTTTTAACTGCGGCAAATCAAGAATATCAAAAGAGTATCCGGGGATTTGAAGAAGGGGTCGTGGCTCTGCTGGAACAGCAGCATTGGAATACCAATTTATCCCAGTTAAAAACGTTTATTCAGCAATTAGTGTTGACCGCACAGGGAGCACAGATTACTCTGAAAGAGGCACAGACCCTGCTTTTAAATGACAATACTATTCCCCCGGAGGAGACGGAATACTTGAATTACAGTGGAATTGATATCACAAAACCGCTGGAGGAAATTGAGCGGGATATTATTCAGCATGTACTGATGGAGGAAAACATGAACCAGTCCGCTGCGGCAAGGCGGCTGGGAATTAGCAGAAATACGATTTGGCGTAAGCTCCATGCTTAAATACGGGCGTGCAGCTGCCGGCTTAAAGTCGCTGGCGACACCATTACTAAAGGAAAATTGCGGCTTGGAATGACAACCAGCTCTGGATAGGCTGCATTGCCAATAATTTTACCGGCAGTAAAGCCGCGTCATTTTTGCAAAGCCGGACTACAGGCTTTTTGTTGGATGGTACTGGAAACGGAAAAGTAGCGCTGGAACTGACCAGCAGCTGGTGTACGGTGTTGTATCCGTCATAGCTGGTCAATGGGCGCACTATGGAAACGGGGCACAGACTGTAGAAAATTTTGACATTTACCGCTGCTGACTGGTGGTTCCGGACTACTGGTATATCTTAGATGCCTCATCAGAAAAGGTGCGAAAAGCAAGCTGAATCTGAAAGAACTGGCGGCTAATGAGACTTTACCTCACCTAATTCTCTCTGGAAGCTATTCCGCCATGGTACAAAGGTAAGTGTAGGCTTACCTGGAAAGCAGAGTAAGTGCCGTTCGTATTGATCCCGAACAACTGCTGTCTGGTGAACAGACGGAAACCGTACTGCAAGAAGCTATAAAATCTGCAAACAGGAGGCATTCCGCTGTAAATCCTGTTGAATTAAGTGACTGCCAGCGATCTGGCGCGGAACGTATATCCAAGGGTTAATAAGCCGTATGGAAGTTTATGGTAGACATTGCAGTAGTTGGCGGCAAAAATCAGGCGTGGCAAGATATCGCTCCTGGCGTGCTGGAACTGTAGCCCATCGAACAGCTGGAACTAGGCCTTGTATTGAAATCTGGGAATTTCAGATATGAACAGCTTTTCCTGACAGTCTTGCGTACCGCGTGGGTTAGATATAGGCTTTATAACAATCCCGAGCAAAGATAAAAGCCCACTCCAGTTGGTTTACTCACCTCCTATACACTTTACTGCGGTACAAATTTTGAGTATTGGAGCCCAGGGAGATGCGAACAAGAAGTTGGACCTAAATGGGGAGTTTCAAGGTGCGCCTGTATGTGGCAGATCTCATCGCCCCCAAGGATAGCTTGATTCTGCCATCGTTATACCATATTCATGCAGGGATCTACACTGCTAATGAACTAGAAAACAGATGTGCTTTCCTAGAAACTCCCGTAAAACAGCTCGTTCTTCAACCGTCCTTCCTACGCAGACTGCATTGTCGGGGAAGTGACCTCCTTTGAGACATGGAGCAAGTGAGTTCAGCCTGCTCCAAGCTTTGAATTTAGCCCTACCAGCGGTAACGCCCTTCCCAGTCTAAACTGGCGATCGGATACTCGCCGCTTCTCAGCCAGCGGGGATAAGGAACTCCTAATGTCAATAACCCATTTGACGATGAGCAAGCCCGCATGAAAATCCCGCCAAAGGGTATTTTCCACGGCTGAGCAGATCTCACCCATATAGAAATGATACCTCCGCTTTTTCTTCCGGACTAAACTGTACCATTGCTTTTCCTTTCTTCGTAAGAATACATCTCTTCCGCCTTTTTCCAGTCCATCTTTTTGTCCGCTTGCCCCTGGGGATTGGGATGTTCTTTTTTCACTAATAAGTAATCGGAACTTTAGCCGACATAACAGAGTCAGACCACAGCTTGTACCACAGGAGTTTGTGGAACAAGCGGATTTTGCACAGTAAATCACGCCCGGGAAACAATTGAAATGGAGCAGAAATGATTAAAAACCGCCGGAAACAATCAAAAAAGTTTCATAAAGCTGTTCACACGCAGGAGGTTACTGGTTCGAGTCCAGTAGTCTCCGTCGAAAAGTTCCTGATTTATGTAAAATCAGGGACTTTTCTTTTATTCGTCTCAAAAAACATGCTTAAACTTTTAGCTTCTTCTCCGACCAATACGGCGATAGTATGTGATAGAGCTGGACAGTGTCGGGCAGGAAATCCCTGCCCGGTGCTGCCGTAATGGTTACAGTCTTTTTGTATGGCCAGAAAAAATCCGGCCTTCCATCTCACACGCGTCTGCAAGCTCTTTGGCGAGCTTTTTGATCGGAAAGTCTGGTGCGGTTTGTATAATGAGTACCAAATGTCCCCAATCCACATGTAGGTTTAGAAGAGCGCTCTTCTCCAGTGTTGAACCTTCATCAAAATGAAGAGGAAACTCTTTTTTCAGAATAGAACAATTCAGATAGACATCCGCCCGGGGAATCTCTGGTTGGATACACTGATAGAGCGATGTATACAATCCTTTGGGTAGCCGGTCAAAGAGAAATATATGCCTTTCCCCTTTGTCCACCTTCTCTTCTTTGAACCAACGGCACTGTTCCAACGCCATTTGGCGCAGTTCTGGAAAGCGCGCCTCCCACAGGGCACAGGTGTGTCCGGTATAGTCCGACACGGTCAGAGCCACAGGTAGCCCGGCACTGACCTCTTCCACAGTGCGCTGTACAATCGCATGGAAGGGGCGCAGCGCTTCCTCCTGTTCGGCCGAGGCCGCCAGCGCCCCATATCCGCCGGGAAGTCCGTATGATCCCGTCATACCGGCAGTTGCTTCCTCCGCCCGGAACTCTCCGGGCATCAGCCAAAACTCCCCTAAGCGCAGTTCGTTAAACGACCTGTCGGTTCTTTCTTTTCGTTTCCGGAAAACCATAGTCACTCTCCCACATCTGTGATATCAATTACCCATTTTCCCAAAGAGGAACCTGCATAGGAACCTGCAACACCAAGGATCAATCCGCCGGCAATCCCGCCCACAGCAGTGCCAAGTCCTGGCAAAATTGCCGTACCGATTGCAGCACCTGCCAGAGCGCCGCCTTTGGCGCCGAGTGCACCTCCTGCCCAACTGCCGCCAATACTTGCAGCTGTACTATAAGTCTTTTTGCCAATTTTCTGATGGGCGTCATGCAGATCTCCGTCAATGACATCACATAGCCCCAAAGCATCCAGTGCTGCTCCCGCGACCAACAGCACTCTCCCTGCGATCCTGACTACTTTGGAAATCTCGGTATGATCCAGTCCGGATGGAAGCCTTTTCTGCCACGCCGAAGCATTTGTGAGAGGATCCACATTGATAAGGTAATAGCTTGTATTCCCTCTATGGGAGTGCAAATCGGCACCGAAAAGCGGCATATTACTTCCAAAGAATACAAAATATGGAAAATCCCGTCCATTCCGTGCGATTTTTGTTGCAGCCAGAATCCTCGTCCAACTGCTTTGGAGCGGGTCAAGCCATGCCAGAGTTGGAAAGGTGCCTCGCGCTAATTCAGCCAGAAAGCTCTCACGAGCACCGTCAGTCTTTTTTCCGCAAACTCCGTCCTCCAGCAGCCGCTCGCCTAAATTCAATTCGTCGAGTTCTTGCTGCATTGCCACCCACAAACCATGCCAGCCGCTCGATCATGCTGTCAGAAATGCCTGTGCTGATCCCGCAGTGTTCCAGTTCGCTAACAGCGGCATGCAGGTTGCGGGCTGTATCGTCTGTGATATAGTTGTTCTCTCGTTCGTTTTGCGATAAATCCCGCTGTAATTGGCGCACGATATCTTCCAAGGAGCCCTTTATGCCTCCATCGTAGTCATCGCTGTATATGGCAGGAAGATCCTGCAAAAGGACCTTCCGTTCCACATAGTTCAGATATTCTCTGCTGCCAATGGAATACCCACAACGCCCCCGCAGATCTGCCGATTCATTGTTGCTACGGTATGTGTTCAGTACATCCCGTAAGAATTCTTTATCCTTTCCCTGTGAAATATCCTGGAGGAATGCAGTCTTTCTTGCATTGCTCCCTGCCGCAAAGGAAATACTCCAATCCACAGCCTTTTGAAGCAAATCAAGACACTCACTGGCAAAGAAGTCTGAACAGTTCTTAATTTTTTGAATTGCGGTTTGGACAGCCTGATCGTCACGCAAAGAACTGCCTGGGAGATAAAAAGAGGATAGATTCAGGATTCCTATGCAGTCACTGCTATGGCTGCAAAAACTGCCGGACATCCTGCATACATCATATAGCGATTGTACCTGCTTGGCAAGTGCGCTCCTTCGATCAGAGGATATATTGCGAATGACGTTTATGTGTTCCTGCAAGTCGTCGTAGATCTCTTCCACTGCGGCGCCGGCACGGTTCCCCATCTCCCGTAATGTTTCGTGGTAATTCGTTTCTGACGGTCTTTGCATCAGCGTGCCAAAAAAAGCGGCGCGGTTTACGCGGTTCCAATATTCACCGCTCCCCAGAACAGCGCCGTTTTCACCAGTTGCCTCCTTGCTCATAGGTTTCCTTCCTGAGAGTTTTCTCAAATACAGGCTTACGTATGAAGAAAACTGCATGTTTATTCTAACCTCTTTGAGATCAAAGAGCCCTGCAACCAACTGCCGCCCCAGATCGAATAGGGTCTATATCCAGGTCGACTGGTATAAGAGACAAAAGATCTCTCCGTTTTTTGGTTAGTCAGCCAAATCAGAGAAACAAAAGGTAAAATTATTGACAAAAGATAAAATGAAATTTATTATTTAACTATCAGCTGTCAGACAGATGACGTCCTATCGATTAGTTATTAGGGAGAACTTTTTAAGGAGGGCAATATGAAAAAACTTCGATGGACTTGGGACAATTTTGAGGAAGTTCTGCTGTGCATCATCATTACGGTCATCACGCTAGTATCAGGATTGCAGGTAGTTTGCCGTTATTTGTTCAACAACTCCCTGACCTGGAGCGAAGAAGTGAGCAGATATTTATTTGTGTGGACGGGCTTTCTCACACTGAGTCTTTCCATCAAGTGCCGCTCCATCATCTCCATTGACGCTTTCGTATTGTGGATGCCGCGGCGCGTTCGGGCGGGATTGAATATGGTGGTGTACCTGTTCTGCTCCGTGGTGTTTGCTATGCTGTCGGTCAACGCCTGGCACATGGTGACGTCCTCCGCCGGACAGACCAGCCCTGCTCTGGGATTACCCCTGGCGATCGTCTATGCGGGTCCCCTGTTGGGTCTGACTCTCTCCATTTTCCGGTCTTTGGGCCGGATCGTGGCGGAAACCAAAATCGTAATCGGAAAGGAGGCGCCCTAAATGTCTCTGGCGTTGTTTTTCGGAGTATTGGTCCTTCTGCTGGTACTGACGGTACCCATCTGTGTATCTTTCGCGTTTGTGACGTTGCTTCCCTCCATTGTGGACGCCAGTTTCCCCTATACGGCGGACGCTGCGGTCCGCTCCATGGTGAGTGGTTTAAACAACTTCCCCCTGCTTGCGATTCCCCTGTTTATCATCGCTGGCGTGATCATGGCGAAGGGGCAGATTTCTGAGCGGCTGTTCAATGTGTTCTCGTATTTTGTCGGCAACAGAACAGCGGGTCTCCCCTGCGCGGTGACCATTACATGCCTGTTCTACGGTGCCATCTCCGGTTCCGGCCCCGCTACTACCGCGGCCGTGGGTTCTATGTGCATCCCCCTGCTGACCAGTGTGGGCTATGACCTGACCTTTGCCACCGCACTGGTGGCCGTGTCCGGCAGTCTGGGCATCATCATTCCCCCCAGTATCCCCTACATCATGTACTGCAACGCCTCCGGCGCCTCCATTTCCGAGCTGTTCCTGGCCGGTTTCCTGCCTGGTGTGCTGATCGCCCTGTGCCTGATGGTCTATTCTTACATCTACTGTAAGATCCATGGAGAGGATAAGGACAAGCTCAACGCCAAATGCATGGAACTGCGGGCAAAAGGCCTGGGCACAGTGCTCAAAGAGGGCTTCTGGGCGCTGATGTCCCCCGTCATCATTCTGGGCGGCATCTACGGCGGCATCTGCTCCCCCACAGAGGCGGCTACCATCTCCATCTTCTACTCTCTGATCGTCAGCTTGTTTATCTATCGCACCATCAAGATCCGGGATCTTCCGAAAATCATGCTGGAAGGCATTCATTCCTATGCCCCTATCCTCATCATTCTATCCGCGGCCGTGGCCTTTGCCCGTGTAATCACGCTGATGAATGTAGCCACCATCGTCAGCGAGGCGGTGCTCAGTGCCATCTCCTCCAAGGTGGTTATCCTGCTGCTGATCAACGTACTGTTGCTGTTTGTGGGCATGATCATGGATACCGGTCCGGCAATCCTGGTGTTTACCCCCGTGCTGCTGCCGGTGGCGGAGGCCATCGGGGTCGATCCCATCCACTTCGGCATCATCATGTGCGTGAACTTGGCCATCGGCTTTGTGACCCCGCCCATGGGCGCCAACCTGTTTGTGGCCAGCAACCTCTCAAAAGTATCTGTGTTCGATATCGCCAGAAAGGCAGTTCCCTTTATCCTGGCGTTCCTGATCGCCTTGCTGCTGATCACTTTCGTGCCCCAGATCAGCATGTTCTTGCTGCAGTAAGAGCTCCGGGCAGCTGCCCGTTCATAGTTCTAATTATTTTTAAGGAGGATATTCCCATGAAAAAGTTATTGGCTCTGCTTTTATCCCTGGCAATGGCATTGTCTCTGGCCGCCTGCGGCGGCGGAGAGACTGCACAGCAGGAGCCTGGCGGGGATGCCGCCGGGGAAACTTACAGCTTCTCTGTAGGCACCAACACTGCGGAGGATTCCGTCAACCATTTGCTGGCAGCCAAGTTTAAGGAGTTGATCGAAGATCGCTCTGATGGTGCTGTCACCGTGACACTGTATGAAAACGGCGCCCTGGGCGGCGACGCGGAGCTGACGGAGTCCTGCATTGCCGGTTCCGTGGACTTCATCGTGGGCATGACCGGCTCTCTGGTGAACTATATCCCTGAGGCCGCCCTGTTCGACCTGCCCAACGTGTTCCCCGACCTGGAAACCGCCCGGGAAGTGCTGGACGGCCCCATTCTGGCGGAGCTGCAGGCCGCCTATGAAGCCGGCGGACTGAAGCTGTTCGGCTATGCCGATTCCGGTTTCCGCGTCATGACCAGCAGCAAGGCGGTCCGCCAGATGTCTGATTTCTCCGGCATCAAGATCCGTACCATGGAGAATCCCAACCACATCGCCTACTGGCAGGCTCTGGGCGCCAACCCCACTCCCGCTGACTTCAGCGAGTTGTATATGTCCCTGGAGCAAGGTACTCTGGACGCTCAGGAGAACCCCTATGACCTGATCGTGGCCAACAAGCTGTATGAGCCCCAGGCCTATGTCATTGAGACCAATCATCTGCTGCACACTCTGAACATGGTGGGCAGCAAGGCCACCTATGACGCCCTGCCCGCTGATATCCAGCAGTTGGTCAGTGAGTGCGCTGCTGAGGCCCATCAGTATGCCCGTCAAATGGCCGACGAGCGCATCGAAGGACAGAAGTCCACCATTCAGGATGCCGGCCTGGAGATCATCACTCTGGAGCCCGCCATGATTCAGGAGATGGCTGATGTCTCCGCCAACGTCTACGATCTGGTCCGCGAACAAATCGGCACCGATCTGGTGGACAGCCTGCTGGCACAGGTGGAAACTGCTTCCGTTGCGGAATAAGCAATATAGAGAGGGCAGGGGGTGTGAAAAGCCCCCCTGCCTCTTTCAAAATCATTTTGGCCCCGAATGTTTGGCTACTGTCCCACCTGACCGATGAGCCGGAGCCGGTGATGAGACTGGCGGTGCGGATCGCACTGTTTCCGGATTGGTCTTCTCTGGACAGCAGAAAGAGAATATGAGGCAGAGTGTTCAGAGAGCTGTGAATCGATTTCCTTGGTCCTGTGCAGAAGACTCTGGATTTTGGGCGAAACCCAGCCTTGACAATGCTTGTATTTGTTAGGATAATTTTGTAAAGGATTGTATGCATTTTCCATACATACCAAACTTTGACAAAAGGTACGGTGGACTTTATGGCTCTCAAACAGATTACGCGAGTGAATATTGCAGAGAAGGTTTTTGAACAGCTGCGGGACCAGATCCTCCAGGGGACCTGGAAGGAAGGCGAAAAGCTGCCCTCTGAACAGGAGTTGACTGAAACGTTAGGCGTCAGTCGGAGCTCTGTCCGCCAGGCCATCCGTACACTGGCTGATTATGGGATGGTAGAGACCCGAAATGGCACCGGAACCTATGTCAAGCGGCAGATTTCCGGCAATTACATGCTCAATATCGTGCCTATCGGCGATTTGCAGTTTGAAGATATTGTGGAAGTGCTGGATTTTCTATGCCTCATTGAGGACAGTGTGGCAGCCATGGCTGTCCAGCGCTGCACCCAGGAGGAGCTGGCGGAACTGCAAGCGATCCATAAGCGCCTGATTGCCGCCAAGGATCAAAACGATCTGGAGGCGCTGACCAATGTGGACGTGGAATTTCACTCGAAAATCGCGATGATCACGCAGAATTCCCTGGTGGTTCAGACTTACGCGCTTTTACTGGAGTTTCTCCAGCCGGTCATGCATCGCACCTATGTGACCCTGGGCGCGGAGGAAGGTATTCCATACCATGAGCGACTGATACAGGCCTTTTGTGCGCATGACGCGGTATCTGCCAAAAATGTGATGGGGGCCCACGCACAAAACCGGAGGGATAAATTTTTGGCACTCCAAGAAAGGATTGAACCATGAAGATTACAAGCGTCGACATTTTCCTCCTGCGCCATGTCGGTGAGGAGTTTTCCCCCTTCCCTTTTCGTCCGGCGGTGTGCCGTGTCAATACGGACGAGGGGATCTGCGGGTATGGTGAAGCCGGCATTTCCGTAGGAACCGGTGAAAACGGCGTGGCCTATATGCTCAAGGACCTCTCTCAGCTGGTCTTGGGGAAGGACCCCATGAACAACGAGGTCATCTGGGAGGACATCCATAATGTGCTCCGGGGACACCTCAGCGGAGGCGGTGTGACGGTCTACTCCGCCATGAGTGCCTTGGACACCGCCATGATGGATATCAAGGGCAAAAAGCTGGGGGTCCCCATCTATGTTCTGCTGGGCGGCAAGCATCGTGACAAACTCAAGTGTTATCTCTCCCAGTGCCATTTGGGTTATCTGGATGATTACCGCCTACAGGCCACTATACAGCAGCTGGCCGATACCTGCGCCAAGATCCAGAAGGACGGGTATCCTGCCGTCAAATTCAATGCCGTGGCTTTTGACGAGCAGGCAAAGCCCCTGCCCCGGGAGATGACCACCGGTCCCTTGGAGAAAACGATTTTGGATCTTGCAGAATCCCGCCTGGCAGCAGTGCGGGAGCGGTGCGGTGACCAGCTGGGCATCATCCTGGAAAATCTCTGCGGGACCGATGTGACCGCGGCCGTGCAGCTGGAGCGGATCGCCCGCAAGTACGGCGTGCTGATGATCGAAGAGGCCACCTCTAACTTCAATCCCGCCCTTTACGGAGAGATCGCCCGGAGAGTCGAGACACCGTTGGCCACTGGTGAGCGTTTCCACACCCGCTGGGGCTTTGAACAGCTGCTCAAACAGGGAGCTATTTCTGTGATTCAGCCGGATATCACCAACTGCGGAGGCCTATCCGAGGCCAAGAAGATCTGCGACCTGGCACACATTTATGATGTCCGCGTCCAGTGCCATGTAGCCGGAACTCCTATCGCGGAGGCCGCTGCCATTCAGCTGGAAGCCGCCATCCCCAATTTTTACATCCACGAAACCTACCATATGGCAGCGCATCCTGACTGTGTGTCCTACGGAAAGTACGCTTACGTACCGGAAAACGGTTATTTGACTGTGCCGGATCTGCCTGGCCTAGGGCAGGAGCTTTCTGACAAGGCCATGGCGGAATCGCTGGGACATATCGAGGTCCGATAAGGTAACCAATTTTTTGAGATACAGACCGTGCCGAGCATGGCAGCTTCAAATCCGCTGCGATGGGAACTTGCCCCAAGCATCGGCCCCTAACAGGAAAAACGCAGATAGAGGCAGTGGAGTAGATCGGATGATAATTACCCTCGTTAACAGCTAAAAACAACAAATAGAGCGAAAAGGACAGGACAACCCGTTCTTTCCGCACCTAGTTTATCTTCGCATCTATATGGACTTCCATCGTAGGCCCGGTTGTCCTTTCCAATTTCTCGTCCGATTTTCGGGTTCCCCCCTCAGAATCAAACATCTAAAAAATTCATCCCATGCAACTTCTTCAGCAAAAAGCGACCAATATAGCCATACAGTTCAACTGAAAAAGCGTACGATTCACACGCAGAAGCTCGCTGGTTCGAGTCCAGTAGTCTTTGCCAAAAAGAACCTGATTTCACGAGAAATCAGGTTCTTTTCTTTGCTTTTTGCGTATTTGCAGTGCCCCGATTTTTTTGGTGTTTTTGATTGACTACAGAAATACCACAGACAGGAAAACTCCCGCATCCGCGGGAGTTTCTTTTTTCGCTTTCATGGCGGCAATCAGAACTCTCAGCTTCTCCTCGCACTCTTCCGGGGTATGGCCGCAGACATTCCGGGAGCTCTGCTTGCCGTCCGGCCCTCCGGGTGAATACCGCCCTTCCCAGAGGTGGTCGCCGATCTGATTGCCGCTGCCGGGCTTTCGCCGCTTTGCCATGGTATCAGCCCCTTTCCGAAGATCTCGGTCATGAAGGTGTCCATCACCTGGGCCGCCTGCCGCTGTATATCGTCGGTGACGTTGGCGTAGGTGTCCAAGGGGAAGCTGGCCTTGGTGTGGGCCAGGATGCCGGAGCGGGTCTTGGCATCCACGCCGATGGCCAGAGCAATCGGCTCCGCTTTCCAATTAACAATAAAAAATCGGAGTACCCCGAAGGATACTCCAATCGTCCGCGTGTCATGAAACGGCCTGTGAAATCCGGTAATACCGGTGGTTTATAAGCAGCAGACAAGACACTTTTATCTTAGATAGTCCGGTCAAGCACAGTAACCTGCGTGATCACATCGCGCAGGCGGTCAGATCCTACCATATAGTTCAGGACATCGTCAGCTGTTGCGAAGTATTGTGTAGTATCAGGCTGCCCCCACAGGTAGGCAATGATTCGTCCCCTGGAATGGCTGATCCCGTATTCTTTCCCATCCCAAATAAAGTCGATTTCACCGCCTTTGTCCACACACCATTTAAAATCACTGATTGAAACAAATTGATTCTGTTCGGGTGTATTAGCGGGAATCAAAGGAGTCATGGAAACAATCTCCTTTCTTTGTATGAATCGCTTCAATGGCATATCCATAGGATTAAAGCTTGGACCTGTTGGTGTCCATATAATTTCATGGGCGTGGGGATTTACATGCTCCCCCGGGTTACCATGGTCTGAATGATGAATCTCATAATCGGCTTTACCATCTGGGCCAATATGGGTCTCATAAAGCTCTCCGTGTTTATTATATGTCTGATTGATATCGCCCGGATTCCCTAAGAACTTCCAATCGTTTGGTTTTTTAGGGTTTGGTTTCCAGTCTGCGCCATAAGCACTGCCGCCGCCTTTGCCAATCAGGTACGGCTCTATTGTATCACGATCACCACTCGATGTGCTGCCGATTTTAAAGGCGTCCAAATCTTCACCACGGAAACTACGCTCGTAATCCACGTAGATGATATTGCCCTGCATTTCAGGAAACGGTGTATTGTAACAGATGATTTTTTCCGGCTCAATGCGCCGCAGCATCTCGTCATATCCTGCTATGAACCATTCTTTCTGGTCACAGCAGTTGTCATGCTCTGTGGCCATATAAGTTGAGACAGCAACAACGCTTCCTTTTTCAATCCCCTCAAAGCAGAAATCAAACGTAGATTCGTCTCCCCAGTTGACGGCAGGAATCACCCGGATTCCTTTGGATGCCCAATATGCACCGCACCAGCGATTACGAAATACATTGTAAATCTGCATGACAGGCGCCATCTCCAGGTACATACTGAAATCCGGCGATAGCACCGCACGGTAGCGGGACAGTTTTTCGACGTCATTATCTGGGTGCTTCCAAACCCGCTCAAAACGATAGTCATATAGGAAGAAGTGAACCATCCGGTCAAGATGATTCTGATCCTCCAAATGGGTCTTGTCGAAGCCTATCAACAAAAGGTCGTCAAAGTCTCCGGGCTTTTCTTGGAACATGGGAATGATGGGGATTTTCAACTTTCCGTTGCCGGGAAACTGATTGCGAAGCAGCGCCTGACTGGTTCGGTAATTGTAATTTTCTTCGGTCATAAATAGGCCTCCTGTGTGAAGTAAGGAATAAGTCCTCCTACATACAGGCTCCCGATTGGAAAAAGTTATACAGTTTCGCGCCGCAACATGAGCAATTTTAAATCAGCAATAAAAAGACGGAGTATCACGAAAGAATCTGTAATTATTCAAAGCAGAAACAATTTTCAGAATTCGCATCTGAGTTTTATGCAGTGCAGAACCTTACCACCCCTTCATGGTCATGCCGCCCCAGGTTTGCGTTTGCTCTTCTTCATGGTCGTCAGGCTGATGCCCCAGGGCGATCCGCATCTCCTGGAGTTCCTGCATTCGCTTGCGGTCAATGTGCAGCCTGGGCTGTGCAGGCACAGCAGGTGCGTTATCCCGGAAGATATTGCTCATGTGGTAGAGCAGGCGGGACACTGTCAGCAGCAGTTCTGGACGCTGCCACTGCTCTTGGCGTTCCAGAACATACCGAGCATAGGGATGACCATACGCATTCGCCATCCGGAAGCAGTTCCAGGCTGTTTCTTCGTCTTTTGGAATGCCGTTGCCAGTGAGGTACAGCTTCCCCAATAGGTAGCTGGCCCAGGGGTGATTCTGATCGGCTGCATAGCGGAGATACTCCGCCGCTTTGACCGCGTTCTTTTGCACGGACTTGCCCGTCAGGTATTCCTTCCCCAGCCGGTAGGCAGCGTCGGCGTTTCCGTTTTGAGCCGCTCGCTTCAACCATTGGATTCCTTCATCAATGTCACGCACCTCCGGATCATCAGAGAGATATAGCTTGCCGAGGGCATATTGAGCCGCGGGCAGATTTTGCTTTGCCGCCAGTTCCAGCCAGTGGGCGGCTTGTTCTGCGTTCGGCAGCAACAGACCGCCGTCCCGGTACAGCAGTCCCAGAAAGTACTGGGCGTGGACATCACCGTACTCCGCCAGCCGTTCCAGATCTTTCACCGCCTCGTCCCGCTGGACCAGCGGCAACTTCCTGTCTGCAATCCTGGCACGCAGCCGCAGGCACTCGTAGGAGACTTCCCAGTTGTCCACCCACTCACCCCGTTCCTCCATCTTCTCATCCTCGAAGGTGATCTTGCCTAGGCGGATATTCTCTGCCTCTCGGATGACCGCGTTTCGGATGGCCCGGAACTCTTTCTGCTTTGACAGCGGGGGCCGCTGCTGCTTCTTTCCCGAATAGAACTCATTTACCTGACATTGGAGCTCCCACCACTTTTGATAGCATTGATCTACAATGGGAACGAACTCCAGCTGATCCACGATCTCATCCACCTGCCGCTTGAGCGGTCTCGGAAGATAGCCGTAGGACTTCTTGCCCTTGACCTCACCCAGCTGCTGGGACAGCTTCCAGATCATCTGCTCGGCCTGGGTGTGCTCACAGATTGTATCCCGCATCTGCCGGGACAGTTCCAGCATGACTTTCCGAGTTTCACGAACCAGCTCGTCTCGTGAGACAGACTTCTGTTCGTAGACGTGGAGCAGTTCCTGTTGGAAGATATCGTTGGTGAATTGGGACTTCATCTGGCGAATGCCCTCCCTGTTCAGATGCGCTTGTCCCGGTTTCACCGACCAGGCCATCATGTGGACATGTGGATGGTGTCCTTCATTGTGAAAAGCAGCGTACCACCGGAAGTCTTGAGGCGGGATGTGCATGGCTGCCGCGATGTCGTTGCGGTGAGCACGGAGCAAGGCCCGCCATGCCTGCGCGTTGTTGTAACCGAGACGCTCCGCGTCCTCCCGATGCAGAGAGAGGATGTGTGTCCAGACATTGCCGGTGTAGTGCTCCAGTTCGGACATGGCGGCACCCAGATCCACATGATCCGTGTCACCGAACAGGCCGTGGTCACCCAGGCGTTCAGTGCGGGGGCGGGTGGCGATGTACTTCATGTAGCCATCCGTTTGCTGCACCTGCTTCCAGTGCTCCTCCAGCGCCAGGGTGATGAGTGACGAGGCGTTGGCTTTCGTAGGATGCTGCGTGTAGTCCTCGTACTCCAGCAGTTCCTTCACATCCGGGAAGTCTTTCGTCAGTTTTGCGATGAGCTGCTCCTGCTTGCGGGTTGGAGGACGGTCATCCGGGATGATCTCCACCCGCTCCCGCGTCGCGATATAACTGAGATACCCGCTGGCATTTTGTTTGCCGCACTGGATGTACGGGCTCTTGACGATCAGTCTTGCCATCCATCATCACCGTCCCGCTGCTCCTGCGCACGCTTTGCCAGTTGTTCCAGACGAATACGACCGTTGAGTTTTTTCACATTGGCCACGCTCTCCGCGCGCTTTCGTCGTAGGTATTCCTCATCTAGGTTGACGCAGTCCGCGAGAACACTCATGCCCATGTCCATTTCCACCGCTTGTTTGAAGAGCAACGACTTGATCTGCTCTTTGAACTCCTGCAGCTGACCGTCGATAGCGGACTGGATCGCTGGCGAGAGCAGCACGCCGCTATCGTCTGATGCCAGGTAGTCCGCGTAGAAGTTCACCGCCTTTTCCACGAACTCGTTCATGCTCCCGCAGCCGGCGGCACTCTGCCAGCGTTTTGGCTACCGTGCTGAAAAGTTCGCCGTCAAAGTGGCGGTAGTCATATTGATAATAAATCTGTCCCCTGAAAGCCCCTAAACAGCATTTCACGAACTTTTCTTCTCCCGGTGTTTGGGTAATGCTTACCCCGTTTTTGTTAAGTGACTGCATGATGTATTATTTTTTATGGTTATAAACTT
>OGPX01001053.1_pt1 | contig 19799 bp, 12 predicted proteins | sample 1553101 | NCBI WGS metagenome assembly OGPX01 (sample SAMEA2579964, study PRJEB22360) | human gut metagenome | biome: human gut; feature: human-associated habitat; material: faeces | place: Denmark | collected 2008/2010
ACAGCGTTGCCTCCCCGTTTTGGAGGACAAGGAATGGCTGACGCAGACCCAGCCTTTCGTGGTGTCGCACGAGGGGGATACGGTGATACGGCTCGGCGGTTTGTTCCAAGACAACCATCCTGAGGCGGAGCACCGCCGTCTGACGGTGGAATATACGGCCAATCCTTTGTGGTATGCCGTGCAGGCCCTGCCTTCCGTGCTGGAGCCACGGACGGATGATGTGCTCTCATTGGGCGCGGCCTATTATGCTTCCACGCTTTCTTCTACGTTAGCCGTACGGTATCCGCAGGTGAAAACGGCGGTCGAACTTTGGCAACGCGAGGCGGGTGAAGAGCTCAAAAGTCCCTTGTCTGCCGGGGAAGACCTGACCGGCATCGTGCTGGAAGAAACACCTTGGGTGGCCGATGCCGAGATGGAGACACAGCGGTTGACGGCTTTGCAACAGTTGTTCGATGCCAACCGTCAGGCTGATTTGCGCCATCGGTTTGCCGAGGCTTTGGGCAAGTTGCAGCGTGGTGATGGATCCTTCGGTTGGTTCGAAGGGATGTCCGGCAACGCATGGCTGACAGGACGTGTGGCCCGTCTGTTGCTCCGGAGCGGAGTGGGCGTAAAGACAGACAGCCTCTTGACGCAGTATGTGGACGTGAAGAAGATGATGGTTTATTTGATGGGCAAGGCACACGAAGAAATTATCACGGATAAGGAAAGCCTGCGCGAGCATAAAATCCATGCGTACGGAGGTTCTTATTGGTTGGATTACCTCTATTTGGCAAGCCTGAGCGACGTGACATGGTTTGATGCTTCTGTCCGTAAGGACTTGGGATATATGCAAAGCCGTATTCTGGATTGTGTGGAACAAAGAGAGGCTGACGGTAAAAGACGGATGGCGGGGGATAGTGACAGGCTATCTCTTACCGAAACCGCCCAGGCCGTCATCGTATTGCGCTATATGGGCAAGGCTGATGCCGCCGCCGGACTGGTACGTTCTTTGCGTGAACATTTAGTGGACGGGGCAGAAGGGCTGCATCTGGAATATCCGTCGAACGGTTTTGTGGGTTCCGACCGGAAGATTGCGGTGCATACATTGTTGATGGAAGCATTGTCTGCTCCGGGAAACGCGGATGAAAAGGAACAAGAGGGACTTTGCCGCTGGCTGTTGTCGCAGAAGCGTTTGCAGGCCTGGGGGACTACCACGAGCAGCATGGACGCCGTGTATGCCTTGATGCAAGGGCAAAAACGGGATTTGGTTTTGCGCTCGAATGATGTGGTTCGGTTGGAAAGTCCCAAGGGTGAAGAACTGGCCGTATTGAAATCTTCGGAAAGCAAGTTGGCTGGTTTGGGTACGGTGACGGCTACGGTGGAAGGCCGCGAGCTGTCGAAAGGTGCCGGTTTGTTGAAAGTGGAAAAGGCGGAAGACCGTCCGTCCGCTTGGGGTGCGGTGTATGCGCAATACCGTTTGCCGCTGTCCGAGGTCGGTAGTTCCGCTTCGGGTCTTCGCATCCGCCAAGAAGTGGACAATGAACATCCCCGTGTGGGCGACCGCGTGACACTCCGTTACGTGCTCACGTCCGACCGCGACTATGAGTATGTCCGTCTGAAGGCGGGACGCGCGGCTTGTCTGGAACCTGTGGAATCCCGTTCGGGCTATGAATACCGTAATGGTTTGGGATATTATAAAGAGGTGAAGGATGCTTCGACGAACTATTTCTTCGAGCGTTTGCCCAAGGGAACTTACGTGATAGAGGCGGAATGCTATGTGGAACGTGCCGGACGTTATGCCCTCGGTGCCGTGAAGTTGAATGGAGTGTATGCACCCGAGTTCAGTGCATACGGGGCAGGAACGGTATTGGAGGTACAGCCGTAAGCATGCTTCTTATAGCGTCTTGTTTCTAACTTTGTAAATGATAGATAATGCAAATGGCGGGAGTGAAATCTTTTTTCTGCGTATTGTGGAGCTTGTGTCTGTGTGGTATCATGGTGGGGCGTGCGGCCGACTATGATGCCTTATGGAAGCAAGTGCGACAGTTTGAACGGCAGGGGCTGACAAAATCTGCTTATGAAATCGTGGAGCAAATCGGTGTGAAAGCTGACAAAGAGCATAAGGAGGGGCAGCAGATGGCAGCTTTGATATATGGCTGCAAACTCCGTCAGTGTATCGTCCCGGACAGTTTTTATGCCGACATAGTGCGTTTGGAGAAATTGAAACGAGACGCCCGGGATGAAGTACGGCGAGCGGTGTGGGCCTCCGTATTGGCCGGTTTGTATAAGGACAATGCAGGTCGCAACCGGAGTGTATGGCTTAAAAAAGTCAAGGGACCGGAAAGAATGCGTGAATGGGCAAGTGGAGAATGGAAAGATGCTTCGGATGCGAACTTCGACTTATCGCTGTCTCATCCGGAATTGTTGGCCGAGGTGAAAGCTGCCGACTATTTGCCTTTCATCGAGCAAGGGGAACATGCTGCCTATTTCGGAGGTGATCTGCTGAACGTCATCGGGCGACGGGCTGTAATGGCACGGAAGGACTACAAAGCGAAAGAAGACCGTGAGGCTGTGGCCGGGTATTGTGCGAAGATGCTGCAAGAGTATCGTAGCCGGAGAAACAGGGAAGCGGAGCTTCTGGTGTTGCTCGACTCTTTGGCTCAGTCGTCTGATGAAATGGTAGGGGAGACCAACCGTTTTGTTTGGGAAGCGAGTTCGGAAGAAAGGGAACGGAAGGAGTTGGACGAAAGGGGATATGGAGACTATTGTCGGTTGCTCTATCGTTTCGGTGATTTGCCTTTGGCAGCCGAAGTTTATTTGCAATGGATGGATTGGAGTGTCACGGCCAAGCGGAAGATAGAATGGGCGGAAGAGGGTTGGAAGAAATATGCTTCGTATCCTCGTGCCAAGAAGTTGCGGGAACGAAAGGATGCCTTGCAGGCTCCTTATGTCAGCATTTCAAAGCGTGACATTCTGTATCCCGGAAAGACATATCGTTGGACGGTTAATTATCGCAATACGGAAACTGTCGCTTTACAATGGTTCAGGATGCCGGAAACCGTACGGAAGGACTCTCTTGATGTATGGAAGGAACGTAAGGTGTTGGCGGATTTTGTGAAGGGGAACGGTCGTCTGGTGAAGTCCGTACAGGTGAAACTGAAGGAGGGCCAACCTTGGGAAGATTTGAAGGATACGCTGGAAGTCGAAACTCCCGGGCTGGGATTGTATGTGGTTTGTATGCGGCCGGAGGGTACGTCCGGAATGGAAGAGGGACTGCTGTATCCCATTTGTGTGACTCGTTTTCGGGTCGTGACATTGGGGTGGCCGGACAGTTGCTTGCAGTGCCGTGTGATGGACGAGATGACAGGTAAGCCGGTGGAGGACGCAGAGGTAGAGGTGTATGTCCGTGACAGTTTGACAGCCCGGGGGGTGACGGCTGCGGACGGTGCGTTTGTAATCCGTTTTCCGGTGAAGGAAAAGCGTTCTTTGGACGAGATGAAACTTCATGTGGCCAAGGGGGAAGACCGTTATCTTTTTGCAGAAGAATGTGGTTGGGAATATAGGTATAACGATAGATGCCAACCGGAAGAGGACGGCGCGTTGTATACGGACCGAGAGGTATATCGCCCCGGACAGACCGTATATGTCGGAGGACTTTGCATGATAATGGGTGGCGGTGAAGAACGGGTGCTGCCCCGGCGGAAGTTCGAACTCAGGCTGAAGGATTCTCGGGGTAAGACGTGGGCAACGAAAGAAGTGGTGAGCGATGAAATGGGGGCAGTGGCTACGGAGTTTGTCTTACCTCGGTCTTGCCGGGCCGGACGCTATTACATTACCGGGATATATGATTTATGTTATTTCAATGTGGAAGAATACAAACGTCCTGCTTTCGAGGTCAAGTTGGATAAAAGAAAGGAACTCGGGGATACCGTGTTCCTGATAGGGGAAGCTCGGAATTTTATGGGAGTTCCGGTTCGTGATGCCCGGGTCACGGCAACTTCGTCATCGAGGAATTGGGTATATTCCCAGACTTATAGCGAGAAAGAACCGGTTGCGTTGGATACGGTGTATACGGATGTGGAGGGATGGTTTGTACTGCCTTTGCCTCTTAATAGGGAGGGTAGACGGACCGGAAGGGGAAGTTACAGAATAGTGGATGTATGCGTGACGGATAGGAACGGACAGACACAGAACATTACGAAAAACGTTCCCACAGGACCGACCGAAATGCAAATAGGTTTTTCTGTAGGGTCATATTATTGGCATCGTGACAGATTGCCTTCCGTTAAGGTCGGCTTGCGTGAAATTAACGGTGGGGAGCACCCACGTACGGCCCGGGTATTTTGTCATCTTTTCCGTTATGGACCGGAAGGGCGGTTGGATACGGTTTGGATGGATCGTCCTATACAAGCCAATGTACCGGTGACTTTGACGGAAGTGAGGGACTTGGCATCCGGAGAGTACAGATTGCAGATGGAGGCCGTGGCTGGGGAAGATACCGTGAGGGCGCGTGCACGGGATTTTGTATTGTTGGACTCTACGAACACGCGGCCGATAAATGGAAGTTTGGATTGGTTTGATTGTGTGGAGGATACGATAGCCCCGGGATGTCCCGGACGGATTGAAGTAGGGAGTGCCGGAAAGGACGTGACTTTGTTTTACACCTTACTTTATAAGGATCGGGTTCTGGCTGATACGCTTTATACAATCAGTGATACTATCTTGACGTTTTCCTATCCGCAAGCCTTGGACTATGGGGATGTCATGGAAGCCGTGTTCTATTTCGTCAAGGACGGAAGCATGTATAAGCATAGACAAACTTTGAAGGCCGGGCGTCCGTCAAAGCAGTTGCGTATGGAATGGACTTCTTTCCGTGATGGTTTACAGCCGGGAACGGAGGAAACTTGGAAGTTACGTGTGGTGACCACAGACGGGCGACCGGCATCCGCACAAGTGATGGCTACACTTTATGATGCGTCTCTTGAGGGTAAGTTCCCGCATCAATGGAGTGTGCCTTATAAGTATTGCGGGTCATGGGTATATTATAGTTTTAATGATTACGACGGAAATTATTTTTCTTTGAGGACTCAGAAAAAGGTAGAAACCTCAACCGTCAAAAATTTGTGTTTCGATACTTTTGGGGCGAATTTCCTGAATTGGAGAAAAGCGATGGAAGATGTACAGGGAATTACGAAGCGGGAATCCCAAATTTATAATTGTTTGGAAGAAAGTCCTCGTCCTGCCCCTTTGATGCGTTCCGCCCGTGTGGAGGATGGAAGTTTCATGCCGTCTGAGGGACAAGGGAAGGATGAAGACGATGAAATGCGCATCCCGATCCGTAGGAATCTGAACGAGACGGCTTTCTTTTATCCTCGTTTGATGGCCGATGAGAACGGAGAGGTGACGATACGTTTCACCTTGCCGGAAAGTCTGACGACATGGAAATTCATGGCTTTGGCTCATACGAAAGATATGATGACGGGTACGTTTACGGATGAGGCGGTGGCATCCAAGGACGTGATGGCCCGGCTTGACTTGCCCCGTTTCGTAAGGATGGGAGACCATGCCGCGCTTTCTGCCTCGCTTTATAACCTGACACAAAAGACTATCAAGGGCAAAGTGACGATGGAGGTGTTCGACCCGGCTACAGAGAAAACATTGTGGAAGAAGACACGTAAGCTGGAGGTGGCAGCCTCCGCTGATACGGTGGTGACTTTTACTTACGTACCCGTGGAGGGCGTGACGCTGTCGGCTTGTCGCGTTTTGTTCGAAGCGGACAGCCATAGCGACGGAGAACAACGCTATCTTCCGGTCTTGGAAGACAAGGAATGGCTGACGCAGACTTTGCCTTTCGTAGTGTCACACGCAGGAGATACGGTCATCCATCTCGATGGTTTGTTCCAAAACCATCATTCGGATGCGTCACGGCGCAACTTGACAGTGGAATATACGGCCAACCCTTTGTGGTATGCCGTCACGGCACTACCTTCGGTGCTGGAACCTTCGACAGACGATGCGCAGTCTTTAAGTGCTGCCTATTATGCTTCCACGCTTTCCACTCGTTTGTCTTCGCTTTATCCGCAGTTGAAGAATGCCGTCGACTTGTGGCTGTATGAAAGTGGCGAAGAAATGGGAGGCTCTCTTTCCATGCAGGAAGAACCGGCCGGTGTCGTGTCGGACGAAACTCCTTGGATGATAGGTGCGAAGAGGGAAACACGGCTCATGCAGGAATTACAGCAACTTTTTGACCGTAACCGACAGCGTGATTTGCGCCGCCAATTTGCAGAGAGTTTGGGCAAACTACAGCGGGAAGACGGTTCTTTCGGTTGGTTCAACGGGATGTCCGGTAGTATGTATATGACTTACGGAGTGGCACGTGCGCTGTTGCGTAGTACATCCGGCATAGAAAACGACAGTGTCCTGACGGAGCATGTGGATGTACGGCAAATGATGGAATATTTATTCGGTCGGGCGCATGAAGACGTACAACGGGACAAAGAGAACCTGCGTGTACACAATGTATATGCATACGGCAGTTCTCGTTGGCTGGATTATCTGTATCTGGCCACGCTTTGCCCGGAGGGATGGTTGACGTCATCCTCTCGGAAAGATATGGATTACATGAGAGAGCGTCTTTTGGAATGTCTTCCGGCGGCTTCTTCTTCTAATAAAAAGCGGCTGATGGGCGATGAGGAACGTATGTCTTTGCCGGAGATGGCTGAGGCGGCCGTAGTCTTTCAGCGTATGGGGAAGGCCGAAGAGGCCGAGTTGTTGATGACTTCCCTTCGCGAACATCTGGTGGATGATGCCGAAGGATTGCACCTCGAATATCCGTCTAACGGCTTTTACGGTTCGGCGCGGAAGATAGCCGTCCATACGATGCTGATGGAGGCTTTTCTCGCAGAGGAATTTCCGGACAGTCGTGTTACAGAAGGGCTTTGCCGTTGGCTGCTGGCTCAGAAGCGTTTGCAGGATTGGGGAACTTCTACGGGTAGTGTGGATGCCATTTATGCCTTGTTGCAAGGACAGCCGGAAGGTTTGACGTTCCGTGCGTATGATGCCATTCGCTTACTTTCTCCGCAAGGGAAGGAACTGGCTCATGCAGTATCTTCGGTAGGAGATTGGGTCGGTTTAGGCGCGGTATCGGTATCTGTAGGAGGAGGCGACCTGAAGAAAGGGGCTGGTGCTTTGGCCGTGACGAAGACAGAAGAACGTCCTTTGTCGTGGGGGGCCGCGTATGCTTGTTTTCAGTTGCCTTTGGATGAGGTGGAATCGTCCGCTTCGGGTCTTCGCATCCGTCAAGAAGTGGACAATGAGCATCCTCGGGTGGGTGACCGCGTGAGGCTCCGTTACGTGCTCACGTCCGATCGCGACTATGAGTACGTCCGTCTGAAGGCGGGACGCGCGGCTTGTCTGGAACCTGTGGAATCCCGTTCGGGCTATGAATACCGTAATGGTTTGGGATATTATAAAGAGGTGAAGGACGCTTCGACGAACTATTTCTTCGAGCGTTTGCCCAAGGGAACTTACGTGATAGAAGCGGAATGCTACGTGGAGCGTGCCGGACGCTATGCCCTCGGTGCAGTGAAGTTGAACGGAGTGTATGCACCCGAGTTCAGTGCATACGAGGCAGGAACGGTATTGGAGGTGAGCGAATGAAGTATATATTGAATATAACACTCGGTATGGGGATGCTGTGGCTCTCCGCAGGATATGCGGAAGCTCAGCAAGTGGAACTCTTGAAACCGAAAGATTTGGGACAGTGGAACATTCTGCCGGGGAATTACAGTGGGATAACGCCGATAGGAGACGGGCGCTATGCCGTGGTGAGTGACAAGGAGGCACAAGACGGATTCTTTGTGTTCCGTATCCGGCAGGATGAGCGGACGGGACAGGTGACCGAGGTGGTGAATGAAGGATTCCGTAGAACGGATTCCGCTTTGAAAGGCGGTAGGGATGCGGAGGGTGTGGCTTTCGTGCCGGAAGATTCTTTGGTGTGGATAAGCGGAGAAGCCGACCAACGTATTGTGGCCTATCGGATGGACGGCGCACCGGTACACCGCGAACTGGCTGTTCCTCCGGCATTTGGACGGTCGGCCATTACGCCGAATTATGGTTTCGAAGCTTTGGGTTACGACCGTGCGTCCGAACTTTTCTGGACCGTGACCGAGAATGCTTTGAAAGCCGACGGCAGGGTAGCGGAACCCGGTGCAGGACATGGCGTTTGCCTTCGTTTGCAGAGCTTCGGGCGTGACGGGCTGCCGTGCGCGTCGTATGCTTATCCGTTGGACATGCCCGAATCGGAGGCCAAAGGAAAACAGTATGCTTTCGGGGTGGTCGCGATCTGGCCGCAGGAAGGCGGACGCTTGTGGGTGATGGAACGGGAATTCAATGTCCCGAAGAGGCGGTTGAAAGCCCGTACCGATATGAAGATTTATGAGGTAGTACCCGGTTCCGGAACGGCACTTCCGGAAAATACCCCGTCGGAACGGTTGTCCGGCTACGCTTTGAAAAAGGAACCGGTTGCGGCTTTTTCCACCCGCATGCGTCTGGTCAGGCCGAAACTGGCCAATTACGAAGGGCTGTGCGAAGGAAGTCGTCTGGCCGACGGACGGCGTACATGGCTGCTCGTGAGTGATTCGCAGGGTGGTTATGGAAACAGATTGTGTCATTTGCGGGATTGGATTCGCGTTTGTGTCTCGCCTAAAATAAAATGAATATGAAGAAGAAAAGTTTTTGGAGGCAAGGAATTTTAGCCCTTTGCCTGGCGTGTATGTGTTTCGCCTGTGGCGGTGGCGAAAAGAAAGCTCCGTTGGGGCCGTCTAAGGGACTGCCCGGAGAGTTGTTGTTGATTGTAGATGCTTCGCTTTGGAAAACGAGCGCCCGTGACTCGTTGGAAGATGTGTTGAAAGGCAGTGTGCCCGGTTTGTCGCAACATGAACCCATGTTTCGGATGATACGGATCTTTCCGGAAAATTATTCGGGACAATACTCCACGATGCGTAATATCATCGAGGTACGTGAGGACCCTCAAGCCGATGGCGTGGAAATGGGAGTGGCGTATAATGTGAAAGCCGTGCCGCAGACTTATGTGAACATCAAGGCGCGGGACGTAGCTTCGCTCAACCACTTTCTGATGACCCATCGGGAGCAGATAACCGATTTGTTCCTTGCTTCGGAAATGCAGTGGGAAGCAGCGCGTTTGAAGAAAAAGTACAGCAAGATTGTGGATGACGCGTCGCGGGAACTTTTCGGCTATACGGTGAAGGTGCCGGCAGATATCGCTAAGGTCAAAAAGGGGGAACAGTTTATCTGGGCTTCGTCAGACCGTCAGACACAAGATATGAATTATGTGTGCTACAGTCTTCCGTTGGCAGACAGCAGCATGTTGTTGACCAAACGGTGGGTAGAACTGCGTGATTCGGTCATGAAACGGAATATTCCCGGTTCGACACCCGAGAACTGGATGACCACCACACGTGAAAACGGCGAACCGTTGGTGGTGCAGCGGTCGGTTCAGTTGGCCGACGGGCGTCAGGTATATGAGATGTGCGGTCTGTGGGAGATGCGCAAAGGGGCGCTCGGCGGTCCTTTCGTGTCGTTGGCATATCCCGACTCTGCGCAGGGGCGTTTGTTGGTGACGGAAGGGTTTATTTATTCGCCCGATACGAACAAACGCGACCTGGTGCGCCGCATGGAAGCCGCCTTGCGTACGTTAGCTCCGGTGAAACCTTGAAAAAAACGGTTCCTTCCTTGTGGGATGGGGCCGTTTTTCTTATCTTTGTCTCAAAATGAAAGTACGAATATGTCTGTGAAAAGAACCTTCCTGAGCGTTTGGGGAATGATACTGGCGGGAGTTGTGTGGGCACAACCCCGGCTTGCCGTAGACCGCGATGTGGCCAACATGGGTGAGATTATGTTTCAACTGCCTTCTAAAGTAAACTTTACGTTGCGCAACACGGGGACTGACCCGTTGAGTATCACGGAAGTCATCCCTTCATGCGGCTGTACGGCCGTAGACTGGACGCGCGAGCTGATAGCCCCCGGAGCGGAAGGTACGATTACAGCGATATATGACGCCAAGATGCTGGGCGTTTTCCAGAAAGACCTTGAGGTGTACACCAATGCTTCGGACGAGCCGATTTATTTGCATATACAAGGGCGCGTGGTGTCTAAGTTGTCCGACTATTCAGGTTCTTTTCCCATAGATTTGGGGAATGTGCGATTGAATATCAACAATATAGAATTTGACAATGTGAATCGCGGAGATCATCCGATGGTGGAACTGCAAATCGTCAATATGGGGCGGAAGAGTTACAAGCCTTATCTGATGCACTTGCCGCCTTATCTTTCGGCACAGTATTTCCCGGAGACGTTGAGCGGCGGGCGTATCGGTAAGATCATGCTCACGCTGGACAGTGAGAAGTTGCATCAGATGGGGTTGACGCAGACTTCCATCTACTTGGCCCGCAAGGTGGGCGACAAGGTGTCGGAGGACAATGAGATAACGGTTTCTTCCGTGTTGTTGCCCGACTTTTCGTCGTTGTCGGCGAAAGACAGGGAACAGGCACCTCACATGGAGCTTTCCGCCGACACATTGGACATGGGCGAACTGGGACGCAAGCGTAAGAAGTCGATGACAGTCATTGTGAGCAATAAGGGCAAGCGTACGCTCGAAATCCGGACTTTGCAAGTCTTCAATAAAGCTTTGGCTGTGGGGTTGAGCGACCGGAATATTGAGCCGGGTGAGACGGCGAAGCTGAAAGTCACGGTGTTGGCTAAATATCTGAATAAAGTGAAGAGCAGCCCGCGCGTGTTGTTGATTACGAACGACCCTGCCCGCTCGAAAGAGATTATTACCGTAAACGTGAAGCAATAAAGATGACGGCTATGGAACATCCTGAGAACAGTGCGGAATATAAGGGACTGACCGTGAACAGCGGCGTAGCCCAACCTTCGATTGTGAACCCGTACCTGAAGCGCGGCCGGTACCGGCATCGGCAGATGTCGGCAGGGGATTATGTGGAAGGCATCCTGAAAGGGGACGTGACGATACTCGGACGGGCCGTGACGTTGGTAGAAAGTACGAACCCCGCCCATCAGGCCGTGGCGCAGGAAGTGATAGAAAAGTGCCTGCCCCATGCCGGGCGTTCCATTCGCGTGGGCATCAGCGGGGTGCCCGGTGCCGGGAAAAGTACGAGTATTGATGCTTTCGGTATCCATGTGTTGCAGGAGTACGGAGGCAAATTGGCCGTGCTGGCCATCGACCCGAGCAGCGAGCGGAGCAAAGGGAGTATTTTGGGCGACAAGACCCGTATGGAGAAACTGGCCGTGCATCCCGACTCTTTTATCCGTCCCAGTCCCTCGGCCGGTTCGTTAGGTGGCGTGGCCCGCAAGACACGTGAGACGATCATCCTGTGCGAGGCTGCCGGTTTCGACAAGATTTTCGTGGAGACGGTGGGCGTGGGACAGAGCGAAACGGCCTGTCATTCCATGGTAGACTTCTTCCTGCTCATTCAGTTGGCCGGTACGGGAGACGAGTTGCAAGGCATCAAACGCGGTATCATGGAGATGGCCGACGGCATCGTCATCAACAAATGCGACGGGAACAATGTGGACAAGTGCCAGTTGGCCGCTACGCAGTTCCGCAATGCGTTGCACCTGTTCCCAGCTCCTGAAAGCGGGTGGACACCACAAGTGCTGACCTATTCCGGCTTTTACAATTTGGGCGTGAAGGAGATTTGGGACATGGTGTACCGTTATATGGATTTTGTGAAAGGGAACGGATATTTCGAACATCGGCGCAACGAGCAGTCCAAATACTGGATGTATGAGACCATCAACGAGCAGTTGCGCAACAGCTTTTTCCAGAACGAACAAATTGTATCCCGTCTAGCCGAGGCCGAAGCCATGGTGTTGTCGGGACGGCAAACCTCTTTCGTGGCAGCCAAACAGTTGCTCGATGAATATTTCGCCGGTATGCGTGAAAAAAAGGGTGGAGAATAAAAAATATTCTCTGCCCTTATATTGCTTTTCTCTCTTTCACAGGGTTTGTCTTATGGCAGATTTTCCTGTCCTTTTTGCCGGATGAAGACATTTATATTCCATGTGGAAGTGACATCACTAATGTCTATTTTCAAATTCCTTGTGTTCGGACTCGTGTTAGCTTCACCTGAGATGAATAGCGAATCTTTTCGCATTCCGATTTTAATCCAATAGAATACGGTATCTTTCACTCCTTTATAAGTGCGGTTGGAGTCCATAAAACAAATGGGGACTGCTTCCCAATCGAAAGAGTCTTTCACCACGCCCAAATTACCCCAATCGTATGGTTGTTCCAGTTTCCATGTGATGGTGTCGTTGAAAGGTGCGGAACTGTAAACCACCGTATCCTGCCAAACGACTTTGTAACCTCCGGTACCTCCATTGTACATGCTTTTATCTTCCGAGCAACTGGGCATGGCCAAGGAGGCTAAGACGATAAAGAATAAATATGCTAAGATTTTCATTGTGATAGGGGGTTAGTAGTCTATGTATTGGAATTCATCCGTGAAAACATAGCTTGAACTCGTTCCTCCTCCCCAGTCTGGGCCGTTTGTCAAATCGAATTCAAAGAAATGTCGTTCGTTCCAATATTTGTAGAATCCGTTTGCTTTTCCTCCCCATCCCCAATTGCAATGGAAAAGATAGTTTTCTCTTTCGATGTAAAATCCTAATTCATAGTCCCATGTTTTGGTGATGGTCTCCCGATATCCGTCTACAATCCATGCATGTCCACTTTTTGTTGATGAAGTTCCTAACATGATGAAAGGGACGTTTTGCGCCAACATGGTCCATTTTATGGATGTCGGGTCGAAATCTAACAAGTAGGCATAAGAAAAACCGTACGATTTCATACAAGATACCAAATCCTTTGTATAGGTCCATCCATTTTTTGTTCCCATGATTTTAGCCGATTCATAAAGGAACCTTTGTACCATGTCATAGCCGTCTTTTTGTATGAGCATGTCAATCGGTTTTTTGATGTTTTGCATTAAATCCCAATCGAAAGTATAACCATTTACAGTAGAGGGCATCTTATGGTAATAACAAAACATGCCTAATGCTATAGGGTAACAACCTGCGGGTTCATTCCCTGGGTAAAGTTCTTCGAATCCATAGCGTTGGTCCCATTCCGCGTCTATGAGTGGAGGAAGATAGTAAAGCACTTCTTCCGTATTTTCATGGGATTGGGCATTGGACAAATGTCTTTTTTTGCCATAAGTGTCCTGCTCAACGTATTCCGCGTAGGCGTTAATGAGTTGTCTGAGGGGAGGAATATTGGCCGTGTCAGCTATTTGAAAATGGCTGTCCGTTGAGATGGCAAAGATTTGATCTGTATATTTTTGCGCTCCCGTAATGGCAAATCCTTTTTCTTTGTAATTGATAAGGTATAAAAGGGTGTCCTGTGACGGTGTGGATTTTTTTAGATAGTTGGGCTTGACAATGGGGAAAACAGACTCTACTTGTGTAGAAACTCCTTTTTTACCGTTCGTTTTGTACTTCTCCATTTCTTTGGAAGCATAGTAGATGGCTTCTTCTACATTCGTACGATATTGTACTTCTGGGTTGGTTTGTTGTATAGGCTTGTCAATAACATCTGGGTCATTATTACAGCTATATAAAGCTATACAAGCGATGGGGATAATTTTAAAAATACCTTTTTTCATATTTTGTATATTTTAGTTCAATAGCAAAGGTATTTTGAATCAGTACACCCTGCAATACCTAAAATAAGGTATTTTTACTTAATTATCGTAAACAAAATAAGCGTGAATCGTTTACATCCGCTTCCGGATGGCTTCGGCGCATTCCTCCATCAGCCACTTCGGAGTGGACGTGGCCCCGCAGATGCCTACCGAACGGCAGTCCTCCAACCTGGCGAAATCGATTTCCGACGCGGCGTCCACCAGATACGAGCGTGGGTTCACGCTCCGGCATTCGTCGTACAAGACCTTCCCGTTAGAACTCTTTTTGCCGCACACGAAGAGAATCACGTCGTGGCGCGTGGCGAAATCGCGGATGTGCGGCATGCGGTTGGCCACTTGGCGGCAAATGGTGTCGTAGTAACGGAAGGTGGCTGTGGGAGAGATGTGCGCGCCGATGTATTCCACGATTTTCCGGAAACCCTCCAACGGTTTGGTGGTTTGCGAATACAGGCAAATGTCCCGGTTGAAGTCCAGTTTGTCTACTTCTTCCGGCGATTCGATGACGATGGCCTTGCCGTCGGTCTGTCCCACGAGACCGAGCACTTCGGCATGGCCGTTCTTTCCGTAGATGACGATTTGTTTGCTTTCCGTGCCCCCCGCCTGGTATTCCTTTTTGATGCGTTCCTGTAAGTGAAGTACCACAGGGCAGGTCGCGTCTATGATTTCAATCCCGTTGGTTTCGGCTTGCCCGTACGTGGCCGGAGGCTCACCGTGGGCACGCAAGAGCACTTTGGCGTGGTGCAAGGTCGAGAACGTGGCGTGGTCGATGGTGATGAGGCCGAGTTTTTTCAGCCGGTCGCATTCCTTGCCGTTGTGCACGATATCGCCCAGACAGTAGAGCGTGGCTCCCCGTGCCAGCTCTTCTTCCGCTTTGTTGATGGCGCGGGTCACGCCGAAGCAGAAGCCCGACCCTTGGTCTATCTCTATCTTCATTTGTAAGAATCCTTTAAGTTTTAAACACTGTGCCGTACAGTCCCTTTTTCCGTTTTGCTGAAGTTGTCGTTTCGTTCTGCTCCGAATGGAAAATCAATCGGAGCAGAACGATTTTTCAATCTCAAGAGATTGATTTTTCATTCTCAGTAGATTTTTTAGCCGTCTCTATCTTATTGGTATGCAATGGTTTGTATATTTGCATGGAATCCTCTTTATTCTGCTCCGACAGCTTTGCGGAACCGGGCTGCGAGCCATTCCTTTTGTTCGGAAATCGTCATGTGGCTGTTGTCCAGTTCTATGGCGTCGTCGGCCTTACGGAGCGGACTTACGGCGCGGCTCGTGTCTATCCGGTCGCGTTCTTTCACGTTTTCCAGGATTTCCTCGTAACTGCCTTTTTCACCTTTGGCCTGCAATTCGTCATAGCGGCGTTGGGCACGGATTTCGGGCGAGGCGGTCACGAATATTTTGAGTTCGGCATCGGGGAACACCGTCGTGCCGATGTCCCGTCCGTCCATGACGATACCTTTTTCCCGTCCCATCTGTTGTTGGAGGCTGACCATGGCTTCGCGCACGAAACCGAGTGCGGCCACGATGCTGACTTTGGACGATACGGCCAGCGTACGGATGTCGTCTTCCACCAACGCCCCGTCTAGGTAGGTTTGCGGCCTTCCCGTCTCGGGATTGAGTTTGAAAGAGATGTTCAGGTGTGGAAGGGCGGTTTTCAGGCGGTCGGTGTCTACCTCGTCGCCGTGGAATAGCCCGTGCCGGAGGCAGTAGAGCGTGACGGCACGGTACATGGCACCGCTGTCGATGTAAATATAGCCTATTTCGCGAGCTAAATCTTTGGCCATCGTGCTTTTCCCGCAAGAGGAAAAACCGTCTATGGCAATCGTGATTTTCTTCATGTCGTTCTGTATATTATAATAATGTATAAGCTGAAATGGGGACTTGTCTGTCCTTACAGGCGGTAGGACGCGTTGAAGACGAAAGACGGGGCGGACAGGTGGTACTGGGCGTATGCCAGTCCGAAACCGAAGCGGGAAAGCAGGATGCCCGCACCGGCACAAAGACCGGCGGCGTGGGAAGAGCCTGCCGCCTTCATTTCGTTGGCTTTCCGGAAGTTGTAACCCAAGGACAGGTACATGTAGTCGGTAGGCAGGAAATCCACGCCCGCTGCCAGATGGTTCATGAGCATCTTGCCTGTAGACAACTCTTCGCCCGATGCGAAATAGTAATCCTTGTCCCATCGTGTCAGGTCCACGAGGGTGACGGACACGCGGAATGGGGCGTGGTCGAATCCTTTCGTAAATCCGATTTGCATGGAGAAGGGCAGCTTTTCATGAATTTCGCCGAATGCTTTTACCTGTCCGCCCAGGTTGCGTGCTACGGCCGACAACGAGAAATCCGTGTTCTCGTTGTAGTAATTTACGCCCAAGTCTACGGCCAGTGCCACAGACGAATAGTCGCCGTATTTCGAATAGATGAACTTTCCTGTGGCCCCACCGGCCCACCGGTCGTTCAGGTTGTAGGCATACATGCCGCTCAAAGCCATGTCCATGGCCGAGAAAGAGCCCACGGTGACGTTGTCGGCCGTGATTTCATCCATAGTGCCGTAGTGGGCATATTGCGCCGTGACGCCCATTGTGGAACGTTCTCCCAATATCTTGACAAACGCCGCGCTCCCTACGTTACACCCTTGCAGGTAGGTCATGAAATTGAGATTCAGCGTCTTGTCGCTCACGGAACTGAGCAGTGCGGGGTTGCTGAAGACGAGCGACGCGTCGTCCTCTATCAGGGAGATATTGCGTCCGCCCAAGGCCGTGGAATGTGCGGACACAGGCATTTCCAAGAAGTTGAACACAGAGTTGCTTTCTTGGGCATGCGACGCGGCGGCAAGCAGGATATATAATGCTAAAATAAGCTTTTTCGTCATCTGAAATGAATTTTGTGGCCAAAGATACGGATTTTCTGAAATATCTGATTATATTTGCGCGATAATTCCGTATGGGCATACCGTTATGCAGATATAACGTGAAAAAGTCCGATTTAGGGTGTGGAACGAAAAAAAATGTGAGATTGGAAAAAAAATGGGGCGAAGCGCATGAGATATAAAAAAAATGTGCTACTTTTGTCCCGTTATGAAGAATACGTAAAATTAATATATTATGGAAGTTAAAAAATCACTTAAGGCGGATCTCGAAGGCATGAGGAGCACGAGCTTGCTGATAGGCTTTGTGCTGGTATTGGCTACCATGTTCGTTGCATTCGAGTGGACACAACGCGACAGGAAGGCTGTTGAGGACACAGAACCCGTGTTTACTGCAGCTATTGAGGAGGACATGATTCCCATTTCACATCAGGAAGAAGTAGCTGCACCACCTCCGGCAGCGGCTCCTAAAATTGCCGAAATTCTGAATATCGTGGACAACGAGACGGAATTGGTAGAAGAAGAAGTAGAAACTTCGGAAGAGGTAAACCAGGCTATTGTGGCAAATCCGGGTACAGGAGTGACGGGACCGGTTGCCACCGGACCGGTGGGGCCTGTCGTAGAAGAAGTGGATGAAAACCAAATTTATGATATTGTGGAAGAGAATCCGCGTTTTCCTGGCGGCGAAGAAGCTTGTATGAAGTGGTTGTCTGATAACATCAAGTATCCGCCCATTTGTGTGGAGCAAGGTATTCAGGGACGTGTGTATGCTCAGTTTGTGGTTAATAGGGACGGTTCTATTGTAGATATTAAGATCGTGCGTAGTCCGGATCCTTATTTGTCGAAAGAGGCTGAGCGCGTGTTGAAGATGATGCCGAAGTGGAGTCCCGGTAAGCAAAGAGGTAAACCGGTACGTGTGAAGTTCTCATTGCCGGTGATGTTCAGATTGCAATAATAAAATGTATAATAAGGAGGCTGCTCACGGCAGCCTCTTTTTGTGAAAAGTATAGCCTATGTATAATTGGAAAGAACTTTTAGACTACATTAACGGTGAGATTGCCGGAATGTCTTTCGAGCGTCAGCCGGCGGAACTCTATGCACCGATTCGTTACGTCCTTTCGATGGGGGGAAAGCGAATCCGGCCGGTATTGATGTTGATGGCTTATAACCTTTATAAGGAAAAGGTGGAGGTTATCGGCTCCCAGGCCATGGCCATCGAGATTTATCATAATTATACGTTGTTGCACGATGATTTGATGGACAGGGCCGATATGCGGCGGGGCATGGCTACGGTGCATAAGAAATGGGACGACAATGCCGCGATATTGAGTGGGGATTCTATGTTGGTCATGGCTTACCGTTACATGCAGCAGGGTTGTCCGGTGGAACAATTGGGAAACGTTATGGGATTGTTTACGGAAACTGCCCTTGAAATAGGAGAAGGGCAGCAATACGATATTGAATTCGAGACCCGTGCGGATGTCAGCGAAGAAGAATATATAGAGATGATTCGTTTGAAGACATCCGTATTGTTGGCTTGCGCGTTGAAGATCGGGGCATGGCTGGGGAATGCCCCCCGGCAGGATGCGGAGCTTCTTTATCGTTTCGGCGAGAATCTCGGTCTGGCTTTCCAGTTGCAGGATGATTACTTGGATGTATATGGCGACCCGGCGGTCTTCGGTAAGAAAATAGGAGGGGATATCCTGTGCAACAAGAAGACTTATATGCTGATTAATGCGTTGGGGCGCGCTTTGCCTGCCGACCGTGAGCGGTTGGAGCAGTGGTTGGAAAAAGAAGAGGGGACTTATGCGCCTGAAGAAAAAATAGCCGCCGTAACAGAACTGTATGATAAGATGGGTATCCGTGCCTTGTGCGACGAGAAAATCCGTTTCTATTTTGAACGGGCTCGTGAAATTCTGGATAAGGTGAATTTGCCGGAGGAACGGAAGGAACCGTTGTGGGAGATGGCGCAAAGTTTGTTGAATCGGAAGTCTTGAAGGAACGGGGAAGTCGGTGATGAGAATAATTGATACGCATGCCCATTTGTTCGATGAGGTTTTTGCCGAAGATTTGGAAGAGGTGGTTTCCCGTGCTTTGCAGAACGATGTGGAGAAGGTGTTTCTGCCCAACATAGACGAGACGACTATCACGTCCATGTTGGAATTGTGTGCAAAGTTTCCGGGATTCTTTCATCCGATGCTGGGGCTTCATCCCACGGAGGTGAGAGCGGATTATGGCGAGGTGCTCGGACGTATGGAGGCACTGTTGCAAGTCGGCCATCCTTTTATAGGTATCGGCGAAGTGGGATTGGACTATTACTGGGATCGTACTTATTATAAAGAACAGCAAGAAGCCTTCCGTTGCCAAGTGGAGTGGTCTCTGTCATACGGTCTTCCCCTGATGATTCATTCCCGTTCCGCACAAAAAGAACTGGTGGACCTGCTCACTCCTTTTCGTACGAGAGGGGTTGCAGGAGTTTTCCATAGCTTTGGCGGCACGGTGGAAGAGGCACGGGAGTTGCTTTCGTTCGAAGGATTCATGATAGGAATCAATGGTGTGCTGACTTTTAAAAAGTCTGCCTTGCCGGAGGTGTTGCGGCAGGTTCCGATAGAGCGGGTGGTGCTGGAAACCGATGCCCCTTATTTGTCGCCGGTTCCTTGCCGGGGTAAAAGGAACGAAAGCGCATATATCCGGCACACATTGGTGAAAGTGGCGGAGGTTTACGGTTTGCCGGTGGAAACGGTTGCCGAACAAACATACGAAAATGCATTGAAAATGTATCCTGGCGTCCGTAAATGAAGCCATCGAAAGGTTAAAATTAAACTTTTTGTAGGATGAGACGCACTTTTTGGGCTGAGTATGGTGATAGTCCGGAAAAAAAAGAATATTTTTGTACTCGAAAACGGAGGCATATCGTTTTTTTTTGTAACTTGCGCCCGTTTTGAGAAGGAGAGATGCTCGAGTGGTTGAAGAGGCACGCCTGGAAAGCGTGTATACGCCTAAAGCGTATCGGGGGTTCGAATCCCCCTCTCTCCGCTAAACATAAACGAGGAAATAATAATAATTAATATTAATCTTAAAAAATTAGACACACAATGAAAAAGTTATTTGCAATTATTGCGATGTTTGGAGTTTTTGCATTCGGTGCGACCCAGTCTATGATAGCACAGACTGATTCTGTAGCTGTTGCAGACTCATCTGCTGTAGTAGAC
>OGPX01001067.1_pt1 | contig 19622 bp, 18 predicted proteins | sample 1553101 | NCBI WGS metagenome assembly OGPX01 (sample SAMEA2579964, study PRJEB22360) | human gut metagenome | biome: human gut; feature: human-associated habitat; material: faeces | place: Denmark | collected 2008/2010
ATTCCGTGTACCGATCGCTCGTCTTGCAGCAGCACAGGCAGCTATCGCTGAGAAGGCAGCTAAATAATTTTTGAATAATTATTTATAAATTCTAATAGTCAGCCCCACTTTTTAGTGGGGCTGATTTTTTTAAAGTTCGTGAGGAGAACACAGACGCATTTTGTTGAGGCAAAGGGGATTCTTTCAAGCAGTAATGGAATGAATATGAGGTAAGTGTTGTGCTGGATAAAGGTGTTGTGGCAGAAGCAGGTAAGCACGATACCCTTATGAAGAAAAACGGGTTGTATCGAAAATTGGTTGATTTGCAGACGGATGCGACAAATTGGAAACTTAGTGGATTGCGAGTTTCGTTTGATAATGCAACCAAACTTAACATAAAAAAGAATAATATGACAAGTTTGTATGGTAGAAATTGTGCGAAATGAGAAATATAATAGAATCACACAGAGGAGATGAAAGACATGCTTGCTGAAAATCTGATACTGTTGCGAAATATGAAAGGAATGTCGCAGGAACAGATTGCGGAAGTGATCGGTATTTCCAGACAGTCCTACGCAAAATGGGAACAGGGAAAGACGGTTCCGGATATTGAAAAATGTGATCGACTGGCAAAATTTTATGATATTACCATTGATGCATTGCTTCATCAGGAAAATACAGTAGGAAATACCAGACTGGCTCCGGCACCACCAGGAAAGCATCTGTGGGGGACGGTGACAATCGGAAGCAAAGGGCAGATCGTGATTCCGAAGGCTGCCAGAGATATTTTTAACCTGAATAGTGGGGATCGGTTGATTGTACTCGGTGATGAGGCGGAAGGGATTGCGTTAGTAAAAGCAGAAGAATTTGAAGAAAAAATGAGAGAAACATTGCGGTTGAGTCAACAGGCTGCCGGCGTTGAATAATGGAGTTGCGCTATGTGCAGTCGGAAAAGGAGAGCATTATGAAGTGTCCAAATTGTGGAAAAGAAATGAGAGATGGTTATCTATTTTGCAGCAAAGATGGTGCATTCAGTTTCGCAAATGAAGTTCCGGGAGTGTTTGAGAATGCAAAAAATGCGGATGGATTTGTGAAGATTACAGAGTTAAAGCCGAGTCACAGAACACATATTAAAGCGGCAATCTGTGAAGCGTGCCGGAAAGTTGTGTTGGATTACTAAGAATATAGAATGTCAAAAAGCGTATTTTAGCACATATTCTGGTGAAAACAGTCGATGAATTTAAAGGAATGAAGCCGGAAGATGTTGTAAAATATATCGAAGGCGAACCGAGTATTAGCGTTGTTCCGGTTGAGCCGGGATTAGCAAATATGGAAAAAACAGATGCTACAGGACAGCGTATTGTAGGTCTTAATACAGAAAATGCTGAAATTAATGAAGGATTAGTCAGATTTGATATTATTTTTTATGTCCGCATGCCATCCATAGTTGGCAGGAAAAATGGACTTTCGCAGATTATTGTGAATATTGAGGCTCAGAAGGATGAGCCGACGGAATATAAAATTTTAAATCGGGCAATCTTTTATGTGAGCAGGCTGATTTCGTCACAAAAGGAAAGAGATTTTGTAAATACTAACTACGATGACATTAAGCAGGTATTCAGCATATGGATATGTATGAACATGGATGATAACAGCCTAAGCCATATCCATTTGACAAAAGATGAGATGTTAAAACCATGTAACTGGAAAGGTAATCTCGATCTGTTAAACATTGTGTTAATAGGAATCACAAATGAGATTCCGGAACATGATGAAAAATATGAAATGCACCGCCTGATTGGGGCTTTGCTTTCGAGTGAACTGAAAGAACAGGAAAAATTGGATATTATAGAACATGAATATAATATTCCAATCAGTCAAGAATTTAGAGAGGATGTGAGAATTATGTGTAATCTGAGTACAGGAATTGAAGAAAGAGCTACTGAAAGAGCTACTGAAAAGACAAGCGAAAAGTTTATTCTGAATATGTATAAAAAGGGTTATACATTGGATCAGATCGCAGATGTAGCTGAAACAGGTGTTGATGAAGTTGAGGCGATTATTAAGAAGAAAGAGCCTGCAATGGCGTAAACATCATGGTAAAATAGTTTAAAATGAAGATGCGGCAAAATCGTCAACAGGTTGTTGAGGAGTTGCCGCTTCTTTGAAAGAAAAAGTATGGGGGTAAAATAGAATGAGAGAAAAATTAAACATTAAAAAAACAAAACCACAATATGTTGCAGTTACCGGGATTACATATGCGCAGGTTGATTCATGGTTCGACCATTGCCGCAGAGATTTAAAACTTGACTTGATCTATCCGGAAGATATGACAGGAAAAGTCTATCCATGTGTAGTATGGATCTGTGGTGGAGCATGGCTTAGAATGGACAAGTCGGCACATCTGGCATATCTTAGCAAGCTGGCTGACAAGGGCTTTGTTGTGGCAAGTGTGGAATACCGCACATCGAATGAGGGAGCATATCCTATGCCTATACAGGATGTCAAGGCAGCTATCCGGTATTTGCGTGCGCATGCCGACAGATATCGTATTGATCCACAACACATAGGTGCAATGGGAGAATCTGCAGGAGGATATCTGACATGTATGGCGGCATTGGATAATGATCCTGAACTCGACACAGGAGCATATCTTGAGTATTCAAGCCAGATACAGGCGGCATGTCCATGGTATCCGCCTACAGATGCATCTGCATTCCATTATGATGATCCAGAGCAGGCTGCTGCAGCAGCTGAATCATTGCTTATGGGATTTAACGTTATGAGAAATGTTAAAGAAGCTGAGGATAATTCACCGGTTTCAAAGGTGACAAAAGACGCACCGCCTTTTCTTATAATCCATGGAACGGATGATCATACAGTTCCTTTTGAGCAGAGCGAATTATTATATGAAAAATTAGAAAAAAATGGATGTGATGTGAAGTTTATCGAATTAGAGGGAGCGGATCATGCAGATATGCAATTTTTCCAGGATGAATTGTGGAACCGCATAATAGAATTTTTTGATGAAAAATTGAAATAGTAAAAGTATCGTCTGATGAATGATGAATCCGTTATACTATATATATAGTATAACGGATTTTTGATTTTATTATCAGATTTCTCTTATTATCAGACTGATCTTATTTTTCAAAATGCTGATAATCCTTTGAGTTGATCCAGTCACCACCCCATGTAAAGCCATGTTCCGTAAAAAGCTTGTAGCATAAATCATTGTGGTCTATCTTGTGCGGAAAATCTTGTTCTCTGTCAACATATGGTGTTGCATTTGCAGGCTCTACGGATATTTTACCATTTACCCTTGGCGTGTATGGATTGTAAAGAGTATTTATATCTATCGCCATGCCTTTGCCATGCTTGGAGATCTTTGTGGTATGTGGAACAAACCTGAAATTAAATGATGATGTGTTATTATCACTCATAGAGGCATTATCATCAGCATCATATTCGTCTATCAGACGGACTTTTTCTATCTGATAACCGGCTTTGTATAGTTCTGTAAAAATATCAAGAACATCATCAGCGATCTGTTTATTCACAACAAGCTCACCTTCGTGAGTCTGACCATCAAAGCCAACGTGGAGAATATGAACATATCTTAAATCACTTCGTGAAACGGTGCAGTCAGCTTTATACGATTTACCGTACATTTTGTTAAAAATCACATCCGGGATCTCAGATATAAAGAAGTCGCTGTTTTTATTAAAATTACCCCTGCCGTTTTCAATATGCCACCATATACCATTGTATTTATAGATGGTGTTGGCTGAAAAATCAACTCTGCCACTGTCCACAAACCACCATGAACCATTGTACTTGACAAGAGAAGTTGAATTAAAATCAACCCTGCCGTTATGAACATGCCACCAGCTGCCATTATATTTGATGAGAGTGTTGCTTTTAAAATCAATCTTTCCGTCATGTACAAACCACCATGAACCGTTATATTTGACAAGAGTTTTTGTATTGTCAATTTTTCCGTTTAGGTAGTAGTTCCAGCTGCTATCTTCGTGATATAAACCGCTTTTTAATGTTGCTTCATCTGCAAAAGTATCTGTTACAGATGATCTGGGTATTATACTTATGGATATACATATTATGGCGATCAGAAATCTTTTTATGAAGTGTTTCATTTTGCTGCCCTCCTTAAATTATTAATGTACTCTCGGAATCTTCTAAATGAAGATTTTGAGAGTACATATTATACACAGATAATTATATAGACTTACTCAAAATCCCTTGTTATGTTTTTAGCCCAGTTGCCTTTTTTATAGTGGTAGAGAACAATAGGCATTTTCTCTAATTCATCAAGTGTCATGACGAAATAAACCCAGATCGGAGGCAGCTTTATTACATATGCAGCGACCGCCGTGAGGGGAACTGATATGATCCATATACACATAGTATCTATGATCATACCGAATTTCGCATCACCGCCACCGCGGAAACAGCCACAGATAAGGCAGGTGTTTATGCCCTCTCCGATAAGGCGCCATGTAGTCATAAGCATTATGCTTCCAAGGTAGGAAAGTGCAGTAGGGCTGAGCTTATCACTATAAAAATCGATCATGAATGGACGGATAGCTATGATAATAGCGCATCCGGCAAGCGCAACGGCAATTGTAATGTACAGCATACGCTTTCCATATTCTTTTGCTGCTTCAAGGTGATTCTGACCAAGCTCCTGACTTATTATGATCGTTGTCGCATTTGAAAATCCGCGGCAGGCAATGGCTCCCACATTTACAACCATAATGGCTACAGCATTTGCAGCTATCATGTCATCACCTATGTGTCCGAGGATTGCCGTAAAAGTAGAACTGGCAAGGCTCCATGCAACATCATTTATAACAGATGGAGCCGCTATTTTCAAAAAATCATTTAAAAGAACAGCATTTTTGTTGAAAAGATATCTGATACGGAATCCGATATCACTGCTTACAAATGAATAGATAAGGCATATCAAAACTTCGACAATACGTGCTATTACAGTTCCAAGAGCAACACCGGTCACCCCAAGCTTTGGAAGACCAAATAAGCCAAAAATAAAAGTTGCGTTGCAGAGTACGTTTACACACAATGAAACCACATATGTAATGGAAGGCATAGCAATTTTTCCGATACTTCTCATGGCGCTCATGAATACCTGTGAAAATCCCATAAACATAAAAGAAAATGAAATAACTCTTAAGTATCTGGTACCAACAGTGATCGTTTCAGTACTGTTGGTAAATATCTTCATTATGACATCAGGAAACGTAAACGAAATAGCAAAAAATACCAATGAAATAATGATCGACAGGAATTCTGCCATGCCAAGTATCTTTTCAACGGTTTGTTTGTCACCTTTTCCAAAATATTGTGCGCATAAAACAGACGTACCTATAGAAAGTCCATAGTACAGGCAGAACAACACAACAGTGAACTGGTTGGCAAGTGAAGACGCAGACATGGCAGTTTGGCTCACATAACCAAGCATAACCGTATCCGCCATATTGACAAGTGTGCTTATCAGATTCTGAAGCATAATAGGAAATGCAAGTTTTGATGCATACCTGAAAAAATCTCTTTTGTTTAACATAAAAATATATCCCCCCCAAAAAAAAATGTATCAGCCACAGGCTTATCATTAGCGTAAGCACATGATATAATGAGCATAAGCGAATAATATAATACTAATATACTATCAAATAGTGATAAAAGAAAGAAGATTATTTAAAGAAAAAGAAAAGGATAAAATATGCACAAATTTGATTATTTAAAAACTATTCTGCCGGGACTTAAGGCGGATATGCCAAGACCTTTTTACATGATAGCGGAGCTTATAGATTATGGCTCGTTTGAGGTCTGCAAAACAGGAAAAAATAATGGACAGTATATAATCCCATACATAATGAATGATGCGGTCGAGTGCTATATAGAGGTTTGTAATGCATTGCTTAAGGGCTCCTATGAAAGCAGTTTATGTGTTACTTCGGCAAATCTTATAGAAAAGGAAAATGGTTACGGACTTATAATAAGACAGGGAAATGAGAATGCATTTACTTTATGGTTCAGTGATCTTATAGTTCATGAAAACCTGTACAGATATCACGAAATCGGCCATTTCTGGGTGAAAGGACAGGAGCAGTGGAGGCAGCTTGTATATATGACAGGGACTATTGCTGATAAATATTTATATATGGGTGAGAAATATTGCAATGAAAAGGAAAAATTTATACAGTCACTTATTTATTTTTCGCCGTTCAGAAGGCTTACACCTGTTCCGGATGATCTGATGGAATATCATTTTCCGTTAAAAACAGAAGGGATATCTATAATGGAAGAACTTTGCGAAGAAGCTGGAGATGAGGAGTATGCAGCACTTGTCAGAGATTTTGCAAAGAATCCGACAGAAAAAGAAGAAATAAGACTAAGCCGCAAGCTTATGTCAGCCAGGCGGCAGGGATTATATCAGTATATATATGATATTGTCTGTGAGGCTTCAGAACCATATCCGCAAAGGGATTATGGAAAGGAATTAAATGACAGAATAGAAAAAAGACGTAAAAAACTGGAACATGATTTAAAAAAACATGGTTTTGAGGGTAGCTACCCACATTTTAAAAGAAAAAATGTAAGCATTATAGTCACGGAAGAACAGCCGTTTATAATGGATGAACTTGAATGGGATGATTTTAAATTCGCACAGAATCTTATGGTATCAAAAACATTTGCCGGGAAAAATAATATAGATAATGCAGGATTTTTTCATGGTATAGGAAACAAAGGCCGGGTAATAAAATATGACGGTTAATTGCCGTCTGTTTTATGCCTCGGCCATTCTTTTTCCCGTGCAGTATAAGTCTCATTGATCCAGTCGACACATTGTTTTTTGCCATCCTCAGAGAATGGAAAGGTTTTGTCTGTCTTAAGGGAATCATCTGTAAGATCAAATATATATGGTCCAGGCCAGATCCATGCATGGAATATAGGATCGCCCTTTTCTTCCGGCTCGGTATCGGTGGCTTCTTTTATGACTGGTTCTTCACGTTTTATAAGGAAACGCATTCCTCCCATCCAGCCGGTATATGTAGTCATTTTATAATAATTAAGGTTAAGTGCATCATCGTATGTAAGCATGGAAACTCCCTCCCTGAAATACTTTATTTTATACGCACATGATAGCCTACACAGGCGTAGTATGCAAGCCGTAAAATAAAAAATGATACTTGACATTTTAAATTGACAGATTATAATAGTCTTATAAAAATTAAATAAATTAAGTCGATTGCAACGGAGCACATAGTCTAAGAGGCGGTGCTCCTTTTTTAATTTAGTATCACTTTAATTTATTAAAGCGATGTACAAAATTTAATACCTTGTAAAATGGTAGAAATTAACGCTCGATTTTTATTGACAAATTATTTTGAGTGTGTATAATAAGACCATAGTTGTTCGCGACAGAACGACAACTGTATTTTTGAAATAAAATATAGCAGAGCATAACATAGGAATCTGCTATTTATAATGTATACGGGGTGTGCAATGACAGAGAGGTTATTGGCACACTTTTTGTATGCACAAAAACACTTCTACTTGCTAAAGCGGTAACGTTGTACCGCAATTATAAAGATAGAAAACAGGAAAATTCCTGTTTGCTATATAAATATTTTTAGGAGGAACTAAATATGAAAAAGAACAAAGTTCTTAGTATGTTACTTGTTCTTTCTATGACTCTTGGTCTTGCAGCATGTGGCAACAGCAAGAATAGCGGGTCTACAGAAGGAACAGAGGCAGCATCTTCTTCAAGCTCATCTGAGTCAGAGATTTCAATGCCTTCAGGCTATGATGATACTTCAAAAGAAGTGTATGATGCAGCACTCGGAGATTTCTACGAGGCTTATCAGAAAGTAGATGACGCATCATCTCTTTCAGAGAGATATGCATTAGATGCACTTGCAGAAGCAAAATTACTCGAGGCAGCTGTATGGGTACCTACAAGTTCAAAAGGTGGTTCATACAATATCAGCCGTGTTGATGAGAAAAGTAAACCAAACGTATTATGGGGAAATGATTATGAGAGATTCCATAATGTGATCGTAACAAAAGAACTCATCAAGAATTCAGATAGAGACACAATGAAAGCTAAATGGGCAGAGCTTAAAGGAACAGGCACATATCGTCAGTGGGCTGCTGATTACCTTACAAGCCAGGGATATACACTTAAAGATTCCTACACATACCCATACAATGCAGATCCTGTAACATGGGATGCAAACAATACATCACTTACAGCAGATTCAGAGCAGATCATCAATACATATGATGGACTTCTTGAGTATGACTGTGAAGGTGTTGCACAGCCGGCACTTGCAGAGGCACTTCCAACAGTTTCTGATGATGGACTTACATACACATTTAAGATCAGAAAAGGTGCTAAATGGGTAGATTCACAGGGACGTGAGCTCGGAGAAGTTACAGCAAACGATTTCGTTGCAGGACTTCAGCATACACTTGACTGCCAGGCAGGTCTTGAGTACCTCGTACAGGGTGTTATCAAAGGTGCTGACGAGTACATCAAAGGTGAGAGCACAGATTTCTCACAGGTTGGTGTAAAAGCAGTTGATGATTACACACTTGAGTATACACTTGTAGAGCCAACACCTTACTTCGATACAATGTTTGGTTATGGAGTATTTGCTCCACTTTGCAAGTCTTACTATGAGTCATTGGGTGGAAAATTTGGCGTAGAGTTCGATTCTTCAGCATCTGACTACACATATGGTAAAGATGCAAACTCTATCGCATACTGTGGACCATACCTTGTAACAAGCACAACAGAGAAAAACTCAATCGTATTTGATGCAAATACATCATACTGGAATTACGATAATCTTCCTATTAAAAAGATCACACGTTTATGGAATGACGGAAGTGATGCTACAAAGGGATACAAAGATATCGCAAGCGAAACATGTGATTCTACAATGGCAGGACTTTCTACATCAAGTGTAGAGCTTGCTAAGGGCGAAGGAAACTTCGATGACTATGCATATGTCCTTGACAATGACGGTACATCATATGGTGCATTCGTAAACCTTAACAGAACAGCATATTACAATTTTAACGATAAGAATGCCGGTAAATCATCACAGACAGATGACATTAAAGAGGCAACAAACAAAGCAGTAAACAACGTACATTTCAGAAGAGCTATATTATTCGCATTCGACAGAACATCTTACAACGGATGCTCAGTTGGTGATGATATCGCTACATTCTCACTTAGGAACTCATATACACCTGGTAACTTCTTATCACTTACAGAGGATGTTACAGTTGATGTCAACGGAACAGCTACAACATTCCCAGCTGGAACATACTACGGTGAGATCACACAGGCACAGCTTGATGCTGACGGAGTAGCAATCAAAGCATATGATAAGACTGCAGACAACGGACTTGGATCATCTGACGGATATGAGGGATGGTACAATGTTGACAATGCTAAGGCAGAACTTAACCAGGCAGTAGAAGAGTTAAAGGCAGAAGGACTTGAGATCTCAGCAGAGAACCCAATCCACCTTGACCTTCCTTATCCTTCAGGAGCTGAGGTATACTCTAATAAAGCAAACGTATTCAAGAAATCTGTAGAAGAGGCTCTTGGCGGACTTGTAGAGATCGACCTTGTAGATTGTAAAGATCAGACAACATGGCTTTACACAGGATACTACACATCATATGGTTATGAGAACAACTATGACTTATTCGATCTTTCAGGATGGGGTCCTGATTATGGTGATCCTAAGTCGTACCTTGACACATTCTTACCAGACTATGCAGGATATGTTACAAAAGCACTTGGTATCTACTAATTGACAGTTTCATATCAGCAGTTACTAACTAATGACGTTACCGTATAGATTTTCTATAAGTGGTAATTACTAAAAATAAAAAAGCAGGGGGATGGGAAACCATTCTCCTGCAAATTTTAATGAGTGAACGATTATGACTAAATATCTTTTGAAACGTATTTTACATGGTGTATGTTCTTTGATTATAATAGTAGGAATAGTTATGATCCTTGTATATTCTGTAATGGATCGTAACCTTATATTTGCAAAGGATTCGACATACACACATGCCGCAAATAACGCAAAAATAATATACAAATATGGTAAATGGGAAGAATATGGCTATCTCGATTATGTACCATATGCAGATTATCTCCAGGGACTTAAAGACAATGGGGAAATTGATGAAGATACAAGAGCACAGGCTGTATCTATAGCAAGACAGGCAGATGGAGATTCTGATCTTGTAAAAGAATATGTAAAGAAATTTAAGGATCATTATGAGTCAAAGGGCTACAAAATAGTCAGACTTGACGCAGTAATGATGAACAAAAAAAAGGTGGCTGATGGAGGTACACAGCAGCTGTTCGCCTACAAAGATGTACCTATGATAAGGAGACTTGGTTCATACTTTAAGAACCTTATATATGTAGACAATATTCACAGAGTCTCAGGGGATGTTGGTAAAAGGGGTATTACATTTACATGGCATGACCCGGCTTATGGCGGAGATAAATTCTCACCTGCTATTATGGGTAATGGTACAAACCACAAATATCTGGTTTATTTTAATTCGACATTTCCATATATTCACCAGAATATAGTTACAATAAATTTGGGAACATCTTATTCGGTTAATGAGGGACAGGATGTTTTCGAGACAATGACGAGATCACAGGGAGCATATGTTAAATCAGAAGTGACATATCCGACAGGTCTTACAGAAGATAGTGCGGATGATCTTCATTCAGCAGTTTATATGAAGGGATCACGTGTCTCAAGCAAAATCTTAGAGGACAGATATACAGATGACTACACAAATGTGGACACAAATAAGAATTCATACTCAAAGATAGGATTCTCATTCATCATCGGTATACTTGCAACGATTCTTTCTTATGCAATAGGTGTTCCTCTTGGAATCGCAATGGCAAGAAAGAAAGAAAAGCTTGTTGATAAACTTGGAACATTCTATATCGTATTTATTATAGCTGTTCCTTCACTTGCTTACATTTTCCTTTTCAAGGCGATCGGTGGTTCGATCTTCAAGCTTCCTACAGTATTTGACCTTGATTCGGCAAGTAAGCTTATGTATATACTTCCGATAATCTCACTGGCATTACCACAGATAGGAAACGTTATGAAATGGCTACGCCGTTACATGATCGACCAGATGAACTCTGATTATGTCAAGTTCGCAAGAAGTGGTGGTCTTACAGAGAACGAGATATTTACAAAACACATTTTCAAAAATGCTGCTATTCCGATCGTACAGGGAATACCGGCAGCAGTACTTGCAGCACTCACAGGTGCTATTATTACAGAGCGTGTATACTCTGTACCTGGTGTAGGTAACGTACTTACAGATGCCATAAACAAATATGACAATGGTGTTATCGTAGGCGTTACTCTTTTCTACGCAGTACTGACGGTTGCATCACTTATATTAGGAGATGTGCTTATGTCACTTGTTGACCCAAGAATTTCATTCTCATCGAAAGACAGGTAATATACTATGAACAACGATTTAAAAGAATTTGGATTATCAGACGAGGAACTTTTTTCACACGTAGATATAAATGACCTCGATTCTGAGAAGATTACAGCGCCGAGATATTCATACTGGCATTCTGTATTCCGTGTATTTTTTAAGAAAAAAATAAATATCATAGTTCTCGCACTTCTCGGAGTGATCGTACTTATGTCGTATCTTTATCCGTTATTTGTGGACTTTGATAAATATGGCAACATACTTGATTCAACAACAAAGCACTTAAGCCCGGCGAAGGCAATGTCACAGCTTGGAGCAGGCATCCACTGGATACTTGGAACAGGAGCATCTGGACAGTCGACATTTGATGCTATCTGGTATGGATCAAGAATTTCAATTTCCCTTGCATTTGTATGTGCGGCTATTAACATGACAGTTGGTGTTATCGTCGGTGCAATCTGGGGATTTTCAAAGAAATTTGATCTTTTCATGATCGAGATATATAACATTGTGGCAAATGTGCCATATATCCTTGTTATATCAGTGCTTGTCATGCTGTTTACACCAAGCTTCTGGGTAATGGTCCTTGCATTCACTATTACGGGATGGGTAACGATTGCCTATTTCATAAGAACACAGGTTATCATAATCCGTGACCGTGAGTACAACCTTGCATCAAAATGTCTTGGTACATCTACTCCGAAGATCGCACTTAAAAATATCCTTCCGTTTATGACATCGGTTATCGTTACACTTCTGGCAACAGAGATCCCGTCATATATCGGTATGGAGGTTTTCCTTGCATACATCGGACTTGGTCTTTCAGACAGATCTCTCGGAAGACTTATCTACGAGTCACAGAATGCAATGGTTACTCCTGGATGGGAGTTCGAGTTCTGGAGCCCTGTAGTAGTTGCCGCTATTATATCGGTAGTGCTTTATGTAGTAGGACAGAATATCGGTGATGCTTCAGATCCTAGAACACATATGTAAGAGGTGCAGTAATGGAAGATAAAAAAGTTTTATTAAAAGTAGAAGATTTAAACGTAAAATTCCGTGTACGTGGTAGGATCCTTACTGCAATCCGTGGAATTTCACTGGATATCTACGAGGGCGAGTCGATCGCTATCGTAGGTGAGTCCGGTTCCGGAAAATCTGTTTTCACAAAGACATTCGCCGGAATGCTTGACAGTAATGGATTTATCGATCAGGGAAGACTTATCTTCAATGATGAGGAACTGGCAGATACAGTTGTCGTATATGACGATAAAGCAAAAAAGAAGGTAAGCGAGATCAATGCTAAGCTTGATGAACTTTCAAAATATGAGTTCGGAGCAGCTACCTATAAGAAAATGCTTGAGCTTGAATCAGAGAAGAGACAGAAATGTACTCTTTCAGATGAAGAAAAAGCAGTTTACGATGATAAAATAAAGGAACTGACAAATAAGAGGACAAATCTTTTCAACAAAAAGCAGACACTCGATTCTAAGACACAGAAGGACGAGATAAAAGCAGCAGCAGACAAGATCAAAGCTTATGATGAGCAGATCAAGTCTATTGAAAAAGAAAAAGCAGACAAAATCAAGGCACATGAGGCTGCAGAGAAAGCTGATACAGCATATAATCAGAAATTTGACAGCCAGATGGCAGAGTATAAAGCTTCATATGAGAAAGAAATTTCAGAACCTATCTCAGATGCTGTAAAGAAGAGAAACGAAGTCCTTGCAAAAGAAGTATATCTTTCAGTAGGCCGTTTCAAGTCAAGACAGAGAAATAAACTCATAAAAGGTCTTCTTGCAGCTTTAGAAGAGGCAATGAAGCTTGGAACAGACCTTATGGATGAAGAAATCAGAAGCGAAGTATTTGATGATGTTGCATTCAGAGTGCGTTATCTTGATGAGACAGCAGACAAGCTTCACGGAACGTGTGTGCTTAACCTTGCCAATGTCAAATATGAAAAAGATTGGACACAGATCCGTGGTAAGAAGATCGCCACAGTATTCCAGGATCCTATGACATCGCTTAACCCGATCATAACGATCGGAAAACAGATAAGCTCAGTAATCATGAAGCATCAGAATGTTACAGAGTCAGAGGCCAGAAAACGTGCCATTGAGCTTATGAAAAAGGTAGGTATACCAAATGCAGAAGCACGTTATGATGATTATCCGTTCCAGTATTCAGGTGGTATGAGACAGCGTATCGTTATAGCTATTGCACTTTCATGCCAGCCGAAAATACTTATCTGTGATGAGCCTACAACAGCTCTTGATGTTACTATCCAGGCACAGATCCTTCGTCTTATCAAAGATCTCCAGAAGGAATTTGGTTATACGATCGTGTTTATCACACATGACCTTGGTGTAGTTGCAAACATTGCTGACAGGGTAGCTGTTTTATATGCAGGCCAGATAGTTGAGCTGGGTACAGTAGAAGATGTATTCTATGACCCTCGTCATCCATATACATGGGCACTTCTTTCTTCACTGCCACAGCTTGCAGAGAGAAATACAACATTGTTTTCAATCACAGGTACACCACCATCACTGTATAATGACATTGTGGGTGATGCATTCGCACCACGTAACCAGTACTGCATGAAGATCGATACATTAAAGGAGCCGCCTATGTTTAAGGTATCTGATACGCACTATGCAAAAACATGGCTTCTTGATCCTAGAGCACCTAAGGTTGAAAAGCCGGAAGCTATAAGAAATATACATGAGAAACTAGTAAACGCATTTAATATATAGGAGATTTAAAAAGTGTCTAATCCAGAGAAAAATAAGAATCATGCATCTAAGTTTCCAGAGCATGGTCCTTTAGATGAAAACGGTAGAGAGATACTCTTATCTCTTAAAAATATTGACATTACCTTTGGTAAAGGTGATGATGCCGTAAAAGCAGTAACAAATGCTTCCTTTGATATACATAAGGGAGAAACATTCTCACTCGTTGGAGAGTCAGGTTCGGGAAAGACGACTATCGGTCGTGCTGTTATCCGTGTAAACCCACTTTCAGCAGGAGAGATTTATTACAAGGGTGTGCCTATTTCAGGCAAAATTTCAAAATCCCTTGACCGTGAAGTAATAAGAAATATACAGATGGTATTCCAGGATCCGGCAGCTTCACTCAATGAGCGTGCGACAGTAGACTATATCGTTTCAGAAGGTCTTTATAATTTCCATCTTTATGAGAACGAGGCAGATCGTGTTGCAAAGGTTGAGAACATGATAAAAGAGGTTGGTCTTCTGCCGGAGCATCTGACACGTTATCCTCATGAGTTTTCAGGTGGACAGAGACAGCGTATCGGAATTGCCCGTGCGATGGTAATGGAGCCGGAGCTTGTTGTTGCAGATGAGCCGATATCAGCCCTTGATGTTTCTATCCGTGCACAGGTTCTTAACCTCATGAAAAAATTCCAGAAGGAAAAAGATGTAACATACCTGTTCATTGCACATGATCTTTCTATTGTAAGATTTATTTCTGACAGGATCGGTGTTATATATAAAGGCCGGATCGTTGAGGTGGCAGATGCTGAGGAACTGTTTGAGTATCCTCTTCATCCATATACACATTCGCTTATTTCTGCCATACCTATCCCGGATCCTAAGCTTGAGAAAAACAAAGTACTCTTTACGTATGATCCGTCAATGCATGATTACAGCGAGGATAAACCGGAATTTGTAAACATCGGACATGACCACTGGGTATATGGAAACAAAAAAGAAATCGAAGAATACAAAAAAGTCAGGGAAGCAGGCATTCCAGTTAAGTCCATACAGATACTTGATGAGAATACATCAAGGGATGAAGTGGAGAAAAAACAGAACGAGGCGATCGATCAGATAATTTCAGATGAATTCCTGAAAGCACCTGTACATGATACGGGAAATCCATGGTATGGTGTGCTTGCATTCTTCCTGCCGATCATTGGAATAATTGCAGCACTTATACTTAAGAAGCATAATTACATCAGAAACTATAAAGTTTTAAAGAAAGGTGCGATAGCGGGATTTATAGTTATAGCAGTCCTTATCTTACTTTTAATTCTTGCAATTGTATTAGCGGTGATTTAAATTGAAAAGAACAGCGAGAGATAACAGAGAACGTTATACCAATATAGCAAAGCCTGTAGAAAAGGTTGAGCTTAATGAAAAAAAACCAAAGGCAAGGCTTATAGCCACAATATGTCTCGGAGTCGTGGGAGCGGGCTTTTTATCTTACGCATTTGTGAATTTCCTCAACAAAGATGAGGGATGGACACAGGTAAAAGCAAACTCAACCTCTGGGCGTAACTGCTCAGAGGATTTTGTTTTTAATTATGACTTTTCTGATGGCAGCAATAACAAAGAACTTCAGAATGAGTACACAGATGCGTGTGTGAAAGCATACGAATTATTTGATGCGGCGGATGAATCTGAAAATTACAAAAATGTGGCATATATAAATGCACATCCAAATGAGGAGATCAGGGTGGATGATGTGTTATATGAGGCATTTGAAAAAATAAATAATAGCGGCGACAGATCTATATATTTAGGCCCAATATACAGTTACTATGACAATGTGTTTTTCTGCAATGATGATTCACAGCTCAGTGATTATGATGCGCATGAAAATGCTGGACTTGCGGATGAGTATGCACAGGTGGCAAAGTATGCCTCAGACAGTGGTTCTGTAGATATAAAACTTCTTGGAGATGATACAATAGAACTTAGTGTGTCAGAGGAATACATGAAGTATGTGGATGAAAATAGTCTGGACAGTTATGTGGATTTTTACTGGATGAAAAATGCCTTTATAACAGATTATATAACTGAAACACTTATGGATGCGGGCTTTGAGAATGGACTTCTTGCAAGCAGCGATGGATTTGTCAGGGCATTTTCGGACATAAAACAGACCGCAAGTGATGATGGGTCTTTAGTAAATGACAACGGATATGTCTATAAGATGTATAACGGACAGGGAAACACGATATATGCTGTCGGTTCGTTTGCATACGAAAATGCTATGAGTATAGTCACATATAAAAATTATGCCATAAATAACAATGACAGTCTGTATTACTACGATACCAGGGATGGAAGGACTTTAAACAGGTATCTTTCACTTGAAGGTGGACAAAGCAGGGCGGCATTGAGTGAAATTACATTTATGTCAGAGGATAGATCATGTGTTGATCTTATGCTTTCCACAAAGGGCTATTATATTTCTGATACGTTTGATGAAAACGGAGTAAAAAACCTCAAAACGGATGGTATATATTCAATTTATTTCAAAGACAACTGTGCATACTATAATTATAAAGATCTGGAGTTTGGAACATTATATGACAAAAATGGCATAAAATTTGATGTTACGTTTCAGAAGCAGGATTGAACACAGGCTCTTTTAATTTGGAACGGTTTGATGTAAAATTATGGTAATTGATTTTATCAGATGTTGATTGAGGAGCGGTATAATATGATATTGGGACTTGGTGAATCCGAAAAACAGTTTAAAAATGCCATGGAGGCAGCAGGTGCAGATATGTCAGTGGTAAACAGCTGGCTTAAGCTTTATCAGAGAACAAAAAAAAATTCTGTAAATGTCACGAATAAATATTATGTGGTAAAGGCAAATCTAAATAAGCTTTTAAGCAATCTGAAAGAAATTGAACAGCTTATCATATCAGATGAGCAGGGTCCGGCTGTCAAAAAGAAGATAGGAAGTCTGATCCGGGATTGTAAAAGCATGAAAAATGAATTTGATGATGAGTTCCTTATTAATAAAGATGATAAAGATTTTCATATGACACTGGAGTCTGTGATAAAGCTGGGAACAGAATTTTGTGTAAACAGAAGCTGTGGTGATCATATTATTTTTCAAAGTGAGGTTGAGAATCTTATACATCTGGCAGAAGAGGGAGCATCAAGAGAAAAACCGGATCTGTTTGCGCTGTCATATTTTTATCTGGAGCATTCAAACAAGGATCTTCAGGAACTGAATTTCAGACAGAAAATTGATGAGGTTCACGGCATTTTTAAGACAGAATTCTATGATGGGATTTCAAAGGAAATAACATCATGTGTGGTCACAGCTAATAAAATGAAGGATGATTTCGGGGATGTTCCTGATAAAAAGGCTATGAGGGTACTTAAAGAGCTTAAACCTCTGCTTTCGGACAGTGAGGGAAAGGATAATGCAAAAAAAGTATGTGATTCGATAATGGAATCCATGTGTAAAGTATCATATTAGACTAAGCATATATCAAATAGCAGTAAGTAAATAACAGCAAATATATATTAGTAAGCATATAACAGTAAATACATAAGTGTAAGGATATAAATAGAAAGGGAACAACAATATGGGTGTATTTTTATTATGGTTGGTAATACTTTGTGTTATTATCGGAAGTAATCTCTCGAGAGAAAAGAAAAAAAATCAAGATCGTAATTTAAACAGGCCACAGCAGCCGCAGATGGCACAGCAGCAAAGAATGCCACAGCAGCCACAGATGGCACGGCAGCAAAGAATGCCGCAGCAGCCGCAGATGGCACAGCAGCAGCAAAGAATGCCACAGCAGCCGCAGATGGCGCGGCAACAGCAAAGTATGCCACAGCAGAAAATGCCGGAATGGCTGAAAAACTCTGGTGTATACAGACCAGGCACTGATACAGTAAGGAAAGCACAGCCGGATATAGTAGTGCGTGCAAAAATTAATAATGATCATTTTAATGAGGATGATACGCTTGCTGAGATAGAAAAGATGCATGGACATAAGGAAAACGAGCCGCCTATCAGGATTGAGCATGAAGCAGTATGTATGACACATGCGGCAGACGCAGATGCAGCTTTTCCACAGGAAAGCATATTTGGAAGTGCACAGGACCTGATCGTAAAGGGATATGATGGCAATATGGATTTTGACAGAGACTTTATTGCTGAGGCGATGGAGATGATAAATAATTGCAGCTATTAACTGTGCTGGTAATGAACATTTACAAATAATTTTTAAAGGAGCAGAAGATGGACAGAACACCAAAGCCCGGAGAACTTTACAGGCATTTCAAAAATAAACTTTATCAGATAATAACAGTGGCACAACATTCAGAAACAGGAGAGAAGCTTGTTATTTATCAGGCATTATACGGAGATTTCAAGACATATGCAAGACCTCTCGATATGTTTGTGAGTAAGGTGGATCATGAAAAGTATCCTGATGCAGATCAGGTTTACAGATTTGAAAAAGTAGAGCCTGAACAGAAGGCAGGATCTGAACAGAAGGCAGGATCTGAGCAGAAAGTAGAGCCTGAACAAAAAGCAGTGACTCAACAGAAAGATGGCTGCGGGAACACAGACAGTTACACAGGCAGCCAGGCAATATCACAGGAAAACAATGATAACGCAGAGCAGATAAATCCGGGACTTTTAGAATTCCTTGATGCAGAGACGTTTGAAGAAAAATATAATGTCCTTGTATCCATGAGAGACAATATCGACGATAAGCTGATCGACGATATTGCTGTAGTCATGGATGTCGTAATTCCAGAAGGAAAGCTTATGGACAGATATGACGACCTGAAGAACACTATAAGGACCAGACAGCGTTATGAGTTTTCGAACCGGCTCAGATAGCTGTTGTGATATTTACCGGATTGGGTTACATCTGTTCCAAACCAGTCAGGTGCAATAAAGAGGTTTGCGTCATCAACAGATTTAAACTCGACCTCAACGAGACAAAGAGGTGCAAGATCACCTTCAAATATATCAAGTTCAGCAGTAAGCCCGTTATCTAAAGGTATAAGATAGCGGGTCTTTTCGATCAATCTTCCGTCTATCTTCTCCTTTAAGTGTTCATAAGATTCTTTTGTGAGAGGAAGATTATATTCCTTGCGGATCATAAGACCGGAGCCCTTGTAGGTGAGATAATATTCTTCATCAGAGCGGCGGATCCTTACAACCGGAGATGTACAGAGATATCCCTGGGAGATTTTTTTACACTTATAATTCGCAAGTTCAGCCGGGATTTTTTTTACTAAATATTTTCGTTCTATTTCAAATTCGGATTTTTTTAATTCGGATTTTTC
>OGPX01001075.1_pt1 | contig 19523 bp, 10 predicted proteins | sample 1553101 | NCBI WGS metagenome assembly OGPX01 (sample SAMEA2579964, study PRJEB22360) | human gut metagenome | biome: human gut; feature: human-associated habitat; material: faeces | place: Denmark | collected 2008/2010
TCGTTGCAGCAGATCAGCGGCAACGTGATGGTCTACCTGGAATAATCCGCGAGAGTTCGCATTCCTTCGCCATCAAAACATTTCGCACGCTTCGCCGGCTGTTCTTTGCCGCTTTTTGGTCGGCGGTTAACCGCGGTCTCGGCCCGCGGAAGCTTATGTACTTTTTGACCGCAAAAAGTACCAAAAACTCTCCGACAGATGCCTTCGCCTACTTTGGGCGGCCTAACGCTGGCTCCGGGCGACTATTCGCGGGTTTGTAAACAAACCGTCCCCTCCGCTCGCGCTTTTAGGCCGCCCTGCGTTTCACGGCTGCGGCATCGAGTCGGGATCAGTCTCCGCTTGTGGCGGCGGGAAGCAGATGCGATAACTCCGTTCAGAAAAAACTACGAAAAACTCCGTATTTATCAAACCTCCCCTTTGCGGCTGATCTCGGCGAACGTCGCCCGGACGCAGGCCGCCAGGTCCGAAGGGGCGACCTTGAGTTGCAGACCCCGCACCCCCGCACTGACATAGATGAAAGGCAGGCCGGCAGCCGTGGCGTGGATGTAGGTCGGAAAGGCCTTTTTCATGCCGATCGGCGAACAGCCCCCGCGGATGTAGCCCGTCACGGGCAGCAGCTCCTTCATCGGAATCAGATCGGCCTTCTTGTTGGCGGAGATCTTCGCCGCGGCTTTCAGGTCCACTTCGTGGTCGCCGGGCACGACGCAGACGAAATAGCCCGTGCGGTCGCCCTTCAGAACGAGGGTCTTGAAAACGGTCGCTATATCCTCGCCCAGCTGTTCGGCGACGTGCGTCGCGGCGAGGTGCTCTTCGTCCACCCGGTACGGAACCAGTTCGTATGCGATCTTCGCGCGGTCGAGCAGCCGCGCGGCATTCGTCTTTTCGACTTTGGGATGTGCCATATTGTTCCCTTTATCTTCTTATCTGCCGCAAAGGTAGTTTAAATTACCCGAATGTGTGCATTTTTGCTACATTTGCCCGATCATGACGCAACGGACACTCATATTTCTGGCAGGACTTCTCTGGGCCGCAGGCGCTTCGGCGCAGACCACGCGCGTACGCGGGCAGGTGACCGACGCCGCGGACGGAAAGCCCCTGCAATTCGTCAGCGTCGTATTCCCCGGAACCACGACGGGAATCACCACCGACGAGCAGGGAATCTACGCCCTCGAAACCCGCGACACCGTGAGCCGCGTGCAGGCCTCGATGGTCGGTTACGCCACACGGACCCTGCCGCTGACGCCCGGGACCTTCAACCACGTGGATTTCGCCCTCGAAGCCGTGGAGTTCGGCATCGGGCAGGTGGTCATCACCCCCGGCGAAAACCCCGCCTACCCCATTCTCGACGGCGTGATCCGCAACAAGCCGCTGAACGACCCCGAGCGGTACGACACGTACAGCTGCCGCACCTACACCAAGATGGAGCTGGACCTCACGAACATCAGGCCGCAGTTCCGGAGCCGCCGTCTCCAGCGCAACTTCGGGTTCGTCTTCGATTACGTCGACACCTCGGCGCTCACGGGCCAGGCCTATCTCCCGGCGATGATCTCCGAGTCCACGGCCGACCTCTACCGCAGCAGCCATCCGGCATTCAAGCGCGAGGTGATCCGCGCCAGCCGCATCTCGGGCGTCGAGGACAACTTCGCCGCGGCCCAGTTCACGGGAGGCATGCACGGCGACGTGAATTTCTACGACAACTTCATCGACATCTTCAACGTGCGCTTCGCCAGCCCGCTCTCCGACGGGGGACGCGCGTTCTACAACTATTTCCTGGTGGACAGCATGGTGACCGAGGGACGCAAGGTCTACAAAATCCGCTTCCATCCCAAGCGCCTCACCACCCCGGTGCTCGACGGAGAGGTCAACATCGACTCGGCGTCCTACGCCCTCCAGTCGGCCTCGGCGCGCATGCCCAAGGGCGTGAACGTCAACTGGATCAGGCACCTGATGCTCGACAACGAGAACCGTCCGGCGGACAAGGGCCGCTGGTTTCGCGTCCGCGACCGCGTGTCGGCGGAATTCTCCGTCTCGACGGCCGATTCGTCGAAACTCACCTCGTTCATCGGCACGCGCGAGGTGGCTTACAGCGACGTGCGCATCGGCGAGCCGATCCCCGACGAGGTGCTGCGCATGGACAACAACGTCGTGGTGCGCGACGAGGAACCCGGGCACCGCCGGGAGGAGTTCTGGGAGCAGGTGCGCCCTTACAGTTTGAGCGAAAAGGAGAAAGGCATCTACGCGATGGTCGACTCGGTGCAGCACGTGCCGCTGTACCGCAACATCTACACCCTCATCAACACGGTGATCGTCGGCTACTGGAATACGAAATACATCGGCATCGGCCCCTACTACAAACTGGCCAGCTTCAACAAGCTGGAAGGCTTCCGCATGCAGCTGGGCGGGCGCACGACGACCGAAGTGAGCCGCACGGTGCGCGTCGGGGGCTACGTGGCCTACGGCACGCGCGACGAGGACGTGAAGGGCGGCGGCAGCGTCGAGGTGGCCTTCAACCGCCACCTCACGCGCAAACTGACCCTCACGGCACGGCACGACGTGATGCAGCTCGGCGCCGGGCAGAACGCGCTGACCGAAAGCAACATCCTCTCGTCGATACTCTCGCGCGGCGACCAGCGGCTCTCGATGGTCAACCGCGGCGAGGCGGTCTACGAACACGAGTGGTGTCACGGCGTGAGCACCTTCGCCGGCGCGCGCATGCAGCGCATCTTCGCCAACCGTTACGTGCCGATGCTGCGGCCCGACGGTGTGCCCGTCAACTCGGTTTCCGACGCCGCGGTGCACGTCGGCCTGCGGCTCTCGAAAAACGAAACGGTCTACCGCATGCCCTTCGACAAGCAGTCGATGGGTTCGGTCTACCCCATCCTGACGCTCGGATTCTCGGCGGGGATTCCCGACGCGCTGCACGGCAGCTACGAATACTACCGCCTCGAAGGCGGCATCCGCTACCGTCCGGAACTGCCGCCCGTGGGGTATTCGGACATCACGGTGCAGGGCGGGCGCATCTTCGGCAAGGTCCCCTACCAACTGCTCAAACTCCACGAGGGCAACGGCACCTATTTCTACGATCCCTACGCCTTCTCGTGCATGAATTTCTACGAGTTCGCCTCCGACGCATGGGTGTCGTGGTTCTGGGAGCACCACTTCAACGGCGTGCTGCTGGGCCGCCTGCCGCTGATCAAAAAGCTGAAATGGCGCGAGGTGCTGGTATGCAAGGGCGTGTGGGGCACGCTTTCGCGCGAAAACAACGGGTCGACGGCCGGAACGCAGGCCGACCTTCTCTTCCCCGCGGGCATGACCTCGGTGTCGGACCCCTATGTCGAGGCCGGATTCGGCGTGGAGAACATCTTCAGGCTCTTCCGCGTGGACTGCATCTGGCGGCTCACACACCGAAGTCCCAAACCCGGACAGGAGATTCAGAACTTCGCCGTCAATTTAAGCCTGCATCTCAAATTCTGACCGGCGCAAGCCGTGCGTGTCGGGGATTTTGCCTATCTTTAGGCCCTGAAAACGAAACCGACGATGAAGAAAGCAGCTATATTCGACATGGACGGCACGCTGGTCGCCAACTCCCCGATACACATCCGGGCCTTCGAAATCTTTTGCGCCCGCTACGGCGTCACCGACTGGAGAGAGAAACTCGCCAACGGGTTCGGCATGGGCAACGACGACATCATGCGCCTGATCCTGCCCGAAGAAATCATCCGCGAAAAGGGAATGAAAGCGCTCGGCGAGGAGAAAGAAGCCATCTACCGCGAAGTCTATGCTCCGGAAATCCGCCCCGTACGGGGGCTCGTGGAACTGCTCGAAGAGCTGCGCCGTCGCGGAATCCGCTGCGCCGTCGGTTCGTCAGGCTGCCGCGAGAACGTCGATTTCGTCCTCAGCAACTGCGGCATCACCGACTACTTCTCCTGCATCGTCAGCGGCGACCGGGTGACCCGCTGCAAGCCCGACCCGGAAATATACCTGCTGGCGGCCGAAGGACTGCACCTGCCTTCGGCCGAATGCCTTGTATTCGAGGATGCCCGGGTCGGCATCACTGCTGCCCGCCGGGCCGGAGCAGGCCGCATCGTGGCCCTGGCAACGACTCTACCCCGTCATACGCTCGCAACCCAAACGGAGGCCGATGTCGTCATCGACGATTTCGCCTCGATAACCGATCTCAATACTCTGCTATTATGAGCCGTGCCCTCGCCACCATCGCCCTGCTGATCCTTTCCAATACCTTCATGACATTGGCTTGGTACGGGCATATCGCTTTCAAATCCAAAATAGAGCGCTTCGGGATGCTGTCCATCATCCTGCTCAGCTGGGGGATCGCCCTGTTCGAATACTGTTTCCAAGTCCCGGCCAACCGCATCGGCAGCTCCCAACTGGGAGGCCCCTTCTCGATCTGGGAGCTCAAAGTGATCCAAGAAGTCATCTCCCTGCTGGTCTTCACGGTCTTCGCCGTCGTCTTCATGAAATCGGACACCCTGCGGTGGAACCACCTGGCGGGTTTCGTCTGCCTGATTCTGGCCGTCTATTTCATCTTCCGCAAATAGTCGTTTAACAAAACCATGTTTTTCAATGAATTACAAAATTCATTGAAATTTATTTCCGATTTCGTTTGCGAATAATCCCGGAAAAGCAATACCTTTGCACCCGCAAGGTTCGGACTTGGAGTCACTTTTCCAAGCCGATTAATAGGGAATGCCGTGAAAATCGGCGACAGTACCTGCTGCTGTGAGTTTCAGCCCCCGACCGGGCAACTTCGCGCACTCTTTGCCACTGGCTATATCGCTGGGAAGGCGTTGCGGAGGAAACGAGTCAGAAGACCTGCCTTGACAATCAGGATTTACACCCGCGGGTTTCGGGTCGAAATCGTGCAAGATAGTCTTCGGCGCGCTATTTTTCCATGTATTTCTTCTGTACCCTCGCGTGTAAGTTCCGAACAGGACTAAACGACAGGAGTATCGATGACTTACGGCTATTTTACGGCTGACATTTCAACGGGCGTGACATGCGCTCACTCTACCCGGCCTTCGCCGGGCTGCGCTTCAGGCGTTCTCCGGAACGGACATTCGTTTCCTCCGGCGGACGCCTTCGTCGTTTCGGCGCAGCACAATGCCCCTCCTCCGAACCGACGGGTTCCGATACAGCCTGCCTATTCTGCGGAACATGGAAAACAAAATTCAACCAATAAATCAAATTCTTAAATTATGAAAAAATTCTTTACGCTGTTAGTTCTCGCTGCCTGCTGCGCAGCAATGACTTGGGGCTGTTCGGACGACAAGTACGACGACACCGAAATCCGCCAGGAGATCGAAAACCTAAAACAGGAGATCGCTTCGATGAAGGAACAGGTCAATTCGCTCAAGACGATCATCGACGCCCTGAACGAAAACAAATTCATCACCAACTACACCGAAGCCGCAGACGGAAGCTGCACGATCACTTTCAACGACGGCAAGACCATCACGTTGCACAACGGCAAGGACGGCGCAGCGGCTCCGGCCATCGGCATCGCGCAATTCGAAGGCATCTACTACTGGACGCTGGGCGGCGATGACCAGTGGTTGCTCGACGATGACCAGAACAAGATTCCGGTTGCGGGCCAAAACGGTAAAACCCCGACCATCAACAAGGACGGCTATTGGGAGATCGACGGCGAAACCATCAAAGGCGAAGACGGACAGCCGATCAAAGCGGTCGGTAAGGACGGTGCGAACGGCGATAAGGGAGAAGACGGCGACTCTTTCTTCAAAAGCGTCGTACAGGACGATGACAACGTAACCTTCACGCTCACCAACGGCGATCAGATCGTTCTGCCCAAAGCCAAGGAGGTGAATTTCGTCATCGAGCGCACATCGCTGACGCTGAAATTCGGCGCTTCGCAGAACCTCGCCGTTACCCAAAAAGGCGTTGAAAACCTCGCCATCGCCAAACCCGACGGCTGGCGCGCCTGGCTCGAAGGCGATGTGCTGACCATCACAGCCCCTGCCAAGGAGAACGTATATGCCGAAACCTCGGGTGAAGTATCCGTCGTAGCCGTAGGCGCTACCGCAACGGTCATAGCCAAGGTTCAGGTACTCGCCACCGATGAAATCCTCGGCGGCGCAGGCGCCGGATCGAGCGAATGGGAAGAGTGGAACTAACGGATAAAAAGGAGATTACCGATGAAAAACTACTTATACATATTGTGCGCATTCCTGCTCGCATTCGCAGGATGCACGAAAGATGCGGACGTAGAACCTATCGCCCCTGCTCCTGACGGAAATACGCAGGTCGTACTGACCGGATTCTCCGGCCGGGGCACCCGCACCGGTTTCGGCGGAGCCGAAGACGGAGCCGTTCCGTTCCTCTGGAGCGCCGACGACTACATCTGGGCACGCAGTACACGGAGCGAAGCCATCGCCGAAGGCGGCAGCCAGGCGACATTCGTTTTCGAATCCCTCGAAACGGCCGACACGTACGACGTATTTTACAACCTAACCGGCCCGGCAGCCGCAACAGCCCTGATTCCGGCCGAGCAGACACAGCAGGCAGCCGGAGAGTTGAACCTGGGCCAAAACGGTGACTTCGGTTATGCAACGGCGCAAAACGGAACCTTTACGCTCGAGCATGCGACCTCCTACGTATGGTTCGACACCTATTCGAGCGATGTCACCTCGAACCTGCTCTCGATCACCTTGAGCGTATCGGGCGGTCAGACCATCGCCGGCGAAGCCGCTTTCGCCGACGGGAAGCTGGGCGACTGCAAAGGCTCTTCGTCCGTCACCCTGTCGTTCGGCGAAGAGGGTGTCGCCCTGCCTTCGCAGAGCAACGATACCGACGTGTTCGCCGCCATGGTGCTCTACCCCGCCGATCTTTCGACGGCAACGGTTTCGATCGTCTATAAATTCGCCGACGGTTCGGTTTATCTGCAAACCAAATCAGGCAAAACGCTTACCCCAGGCCACACGCTGCGCCTCTCGACACAAATCGCCAAGTCCGACTGCAAAAACTCCGGCGCATTCTTCATGACCGAAGCCGGTGTTGCGGAAGAGCTGCCGACCGAGCCGATCGGCTACCTGAAAGTCGTTACCCTGGGCGAATCGACCCTCTCGGCCGAAGAACTCACCTCGATTGCAGGCAACCTCGCAAACGGTGCGGTCATCGACCTGGGTGAAGCTACCTTCGCCACGACCGAATTTCCGATGGACTTCGCCCGCAAGACCAATCTCCAGGAGATCGCACTGCCCCGTAATATCCAGACTTTTGCGTCCGAAGCCTATTCCGGAGCCTTCTACAACTGTACGAACCTGAAACGGGTAACTCTTCCGGAGGGACTGACAGCCATCGGAGCGAACTGTTTCCGGCAATGTTCCCAATTGGAATCCATCGAACTTCCTTCCTCGGTGCGCACATTGGACATCTATGCGTTCTACGGCTGCAAATCGCTGACATCGGTCGTAATTCCCGAGGGTGTGGAGGCAATTCCGCGATTCATATTCGACAGTTGCACAGCTCTGACCGATGTAACCCTGCCCTCGACACTGAAGAGCATCGGAACTGAAGCTTTCGAAGCGACCGGACTCAAAGAGATCACGATTCCGGAAAGTGTAACCTCGGTTGAAGCGGCAGTATTCAAGAACTGCAAATCACTGGAACGCATACAGTTTCCCGATGCACTGACTGCAATTCCGGCCAACCTGTGCAACGCATGTTCGGCCCTCACGACAATCAATATGCCCTCCAAGCTGGAGACTGTCGGCAACGACGCTTTCTACAACTGCGGCAAGTTGCAGGACGTAACCTTCCCCGAAACGCTGAAATCGCTCGACGAGCGCTCGTTCGGCGGTTGCAGCGCCTTCACCCGCATTATTATCGATATCCCCGCGATCGCCAATTACGCCTTCTGGAACTGTGCCAACGTCACCTCGATCGATCTGGGCGAAAAGGTGACCTCGATCGGACGCAACACATTCATTATGGCAGACAACCTGCAGACAATCACCTGCCGGGCCAAAAATGTACCCTCGCTGGGAAACTCCGCTTTCGGCAGCGCCGGCAGCAAAGTGGAAGGTGCAAAAATCCTCTATGTTCCGGCTGCATCCTACGATGCCTATGAAACGGCCTGGACGGACGTAACCTCGCAGGGATATGCGCTGCAGGACATCAACGACCAGCAACTGACGGACGGCATCTACTATCGTGCTTCGCGCGAGGCCGACTGGGTTCCGACCCTGCCCGCGACATTCACCGCACTGTATGTGCGCACCGTAGGCGACGATGCAGCCCTTACCGCCAGCCAGTTCAATACCGTCATCACCAAAATCTCGGCACAGTCCGCTCCCGTAACACTCGATCTGAACATGGCGAAATTCGAAGCCACGAAGTTCCCGACAGGATTGGCCGGCAACGCCAAACTGGGCACGATCAAATTCTTCGAGAATACGGCATCGATCGCAGCCGGAGCCTTCAAAGGCTGTACGGCCCTGACCAAGGCGACCGTTCCGACCGGTGTCGAAATCATCGGCGAAAGCACGTTCGAAGGATGTACAGCGCTGGCATCCCTCACCCTGCCGTCGAGCGTTAAAACCGTCGGCGACAAAGCGTTCAAAGGGTGTAGCGCACTCGTCGAAACAAGCCTATCTGCGATCGAAAACATCGGAACCGAGGCATTCGCCGGTACCGGTCTTACCTCGGCAAAAATTTCTGCCACGACACTCGGCGAAAAGAGCTTCCGCGACTGTACCGAACTCACGGCCATTACCCTCGGTTCGGCAACGACCATCCCGGCCGAAATGTTCGCCGGCTGTACGGCTATTACGACCGTCACCATTCCCGCTTCGGTTCAGACAATCGGCGCGAGCGCTTTCGAAGGCTGTTCCAAGCTGGCGACCCTGACATTGGGTTCTGGCGTGACAACCCTCGGCGATCGTGCTTTCGCCGACTGCGGCCTGACGGCACTCGCCCTGCCCGACAACGTTACCACGCTGGGTGACGGAGCCTTCAGCAACAACCCCAATATCGCTACGCTCCAATTCGGTGCAGGCCTCACCGCTATCAGCGACAATGCCTTCGCAACGAACGACGCGATCGAAAACCTGACCATTCCGAAAACGATCGTGACGATCGGTGCGGGTTCTTTCTCCGACTGGTCGAAGCTGACCAAATTGACCATCTCGGGCAACACGCTGACTTCGATCGGCAGCAAGGCCTTCGAAAACGCCGCACTGCTCGCAGACGTCTATGCGGAACCGACGACGGCCCCTGCGGTACAGGCCGACAGTTTCTCCGGCGCGGGTACTTCGGTACAAGGCAGCAAAACGTTCCACGTAGCATCGGTCGAAGCCTACTCCTCCTGGACCACAGCCGCCAGCGGCTATACGATGGAGGCGCTCGGTCCCGACTACCTGAGCGAAGGCCTTTACTACCGCACTTCCGGCGAAGATCCCTGGAAATCAGAAATTCCGCAAACCTTCACTACGCTGTACGTCAAGACGGCCGGTGACAATACGGTGATGACGGCAGAACAGATGAAGGCCGTAGCGGATGCCGTGAAAGCACTCGCAGCTCCGGCTACGGTGGATTTCTCGGAAGTCGTTTACGAATCGGAAACCTTCCCTAACTCGTTCAAATCGAATGCGAACCTCGCAGGCATCGTATTCCCGCAGAACGTAACGAAAACCGCTTCGGCCGCTTTCCAAAAAACGGGCATGACCTCGGTAACGCTACTGAAAGGCATCAGCTATGGATCGAACGCTTTCGACTCCTGCGCATCGCTCGTCAGCGTGACTGTCGAGGAGGGTGTGACCGAAATCGGCAACTACATGTTCCAGAACACCAAACTGACCGACGTAACCCTGCCCAATTCCGTCACGAAGATCGGAGCAAGCGCATTCAACGGCTGCTCGCTGACAACGATCAACTTCGGTCAGGGTGTAAAAACGATCGAGAATTCCGCATTCCAAAATTGCGGAGAGCTGACCGAGATCATCCTCCCGGATGCCACGGAAACACTCGGGCAGAATGCCTTCGGAGATTGTCCAAAACTGGCTAAGATTTCGTTAGGCAAGAATATGAAAACACTCGAAGCATACTGTTTCGTCGGCTACTCGAAAGGCTGCCCCTTGCTGGGTGACATCATCTGTCGGGCAACTACCCCGCCGACCCTGAAGGACGACTACGGTACCGGTCCCTTCGGCGGCGGTTGGAGTCCCGTTGCAGGCAAAGACGTCCCTGCTGAGAACCGGATCATCCACCTTCCGAAATCGGCCGATCCGGTCGGCGGTACGGGAGCCTACGCCGACTCTTCGTGGGTTAAATTGACCTCCTCAACTTATGGATTCGCCTTCAAATACGATGTGGAAGGCTAACACTAAAATAGAATGATCGCGCGGTGAAAATGTCGGCAATCCTCCCCGGATTGCAGGCATTTTCATCCGCATTTAATCGAATCGCCATGAAAAAATTACTATACATCCTCGCAGGACTCGGCCTGGCGGCCTGCACCTCGGACATCGAGGAACTTCCCGAAGTCGGTCCCCAACCCGGACGGGAGGTAACCCTCACGGGTATTTCCGGCACCGCGAGCCGCACTCAATTCGTGCCTGGCGACGGGACCGAAATTCAATTTCAATGGAGCACCGGCGACCGAATCTGGGCAGGCGGCGTACAGAGCGCCGAAGCGGGAACGGACGGCAATGTCGCCGACTTCGGATTCACGAACCTCCCGGGGGATGCACCCTACCGGATTTATTACAACATGACCGGCACCGACGCCGAAGCCGTCGTTCCGACCGAACAACGCCAGGCGGAGCCGGGCAAACTGCAACTCGGACCGAACGGCGATTTCGGCTATGCCACGACCGACTCCGAAGGACGATTCACCCTCTCGCACGCCACCGCTTACGTCTGGTTCAACCCCTGGTCGCAGGACGTGAAGGAGAAGCTCGTTTCCGTCACGCTGGCAGCGACCGACGCCTCGACCGTACTGACCGGTACGCGCACCTTCGACGGCACCGGATTCAGCGATGCGACCGATGCGAACAACGCCGTAACGCTTTCGTTCGGCAAGGAGGGTGTCGAACTGCCCGCGACGAGCAGCACCGCGAGCGTATTCGCCGCAGCGGTCGTCTATCCGGCGGATTGCAGCGCAGAGGAAATACACGTAACCTACACCTTCGCCGACGGCAGCGTCTATACCGAGACCAAAACCGGGCGCAATTTCGAAGCGGGCCGTATCTACCGCCTGACGACCGAAATCGCCAAGCGCGACGGAGGCAGCCTCGAAATTCAGGGGCTGGAGGATTCGGACGAACCCGTTTGTATGAAATACGGCGCTTCGGAAGCGTATGCACTGACGGCCGAAGGATGGATTCCCACGGTCGAAATGACATCGGCACCGGCAGGCTGGACGGCCGATTTCGACATCGCACGGCGTTCGCTCCTGATCGCTCCTCCTGCGGAATACACCGACGGAATGGATTTGGAAAACACCGTAACGATCCGGTCCGACGGCAAGCCGATCCTCTCACAGGAGTATTACGTGCTCGACTTCACCCATCCCGAAGGCACGTTCGTCCTCATAGAGGGCAACATGACCTCGGAGAACGGCACGATCGTCTATTTCGACCAACACATGCGCTATCATGAAAAGGTTTACGAGGAGATCAACGACAACGAAATCGGCAACGTCCTTCAGGATATGTACATGGCCAACGGCAAGATCTACTTCATTACCCAAAACGGCAAGACAAGCAGCATGGGGACCACATTCAACGGCGACGGACGCTTCGTCGTCTGCGATGCCCACACGATGAAACGCCTCGTGGCACGCGACATGCAGTTCTACGCAAACGTCGATACCTCTACGGGTGCCACCCAAAGTTCAAAATCGACCCTCTGCTGGCCGCAGCACATCGTGGTCGTAAGTCCCGAAAAGGCCTATATCCAATACTCCACGGCCGACAACGAATCTCATTCGGGCATCCGCATCGTGGACCTTCAGACCAACATCATCCGCACGAGCGACATTCCGGGAACATTCGGTGCTTTCACGAAGACGGGGGCGACCAAGGCCCGCATGGTCTTCTCGCGCGGCAAGGTCTTCGCCGGACGGGGCAATTCGGTGATCGTCCTCGATCCCGCGACGGATGCCGTAATCAAAACCGTCACCTACGAAAACCGCCAGGTGAAAGACCTCGCAAAGGGTTACGATGGGAAAATTTATGCTATCTTTACGGGCGAATTTACCGGAAACTCGGGCATGACCGGTGCGGCGAGCTTCACCAAACCGGCTATGATCGTAGCGTTGGACGCGAACGGCGAGGTCGTTTCGGAAACGAACCTGCCCGAACAGATCGACCTGCGCACGGGCACGGCTTCGCCGACAGTGCAGATGTGTGCGAGTTTCACGCAGCCGCACCTCTATTTCATCGGCAAACAGGACTTCAGCGCCTATGAAGCGATGCGTTACAACTACGAAACAGGCAGGGTCAACTGGGACTACATCACGGCAGCCCTCGATGCGGAAAGTTCGGGAGGATCCATCATCTACGGCTACATGGGCGTACACCCGACGACCGAACAACTGTGGGTCGGAAAATCGAGCTATACGAACAGCCGTATCCACGTTTACGACGTATCGCGCAGCGATGCCCTGGAGTTTTCGAGCTTCTATCAGAAGAAAGCGAGTCCGGCAGGCGTGGATTTCGCCTACCGTTTCTCGGACGAATGGATAAACAAATAGAATTATGTTCAATGGGTTGAAAAGAGGAATCGTAATCTGTGCATGCGCGGCGCTGGCCGTGTCGTGCATGGATTACGGTCCGATAGAGAAAGAGGATTTCGAAATCGACAACGCAGGTTCGGGCGACGAGGTGACCGGCAAGGGGCTCTTCATCACCAACGAAGGGAATTTCATGTACGGCAATGCCTCGCTCTCCTATTACGATCCGGAGAAAAAACATGTCGAGAATGAAGTTTTCGCCAGAGCCAACGCCATCAAGTTGGGCGACGTCGCGCAGTCGATGGTCATCCGCAACGGTATCGGTTGGATCGTAGTGAACAACTCGGGCGTGATCTATGCGATCGACATCAACACCTTCAAGGAGGTGGGACGCATCACGGGCTTCACTTCGCCCCGCTACATCCATTTCCTGAGCGACGAAAAAGCCTACGTCACCCAAATCTGGGATCCGCGCATCTACATCGTCAATCCCAAGACCTACCAGATCACCGGCTATGTCGAAACGGATATGGATTTCGAAACCGGTTCGACTGAACAGATGGTGCAATACGACAAATACGTCTTCACCAACTGCTGGTCGTACCAGAACCGAATCCTGGTGATCGACACCGAAACCGACAAGGTCTGCGACCAGATCACCGTGGGCATCCAGCCCACCTCGCTGGTCATGGACAAGTACAACAAGATCTGGACGGTGACCGACGGTGGCTACGAAGGTTCGCCCTACGGACACGAGGCGCCATCGCTCTACTGCATCGACGCCGCAACCCGCAAGATCGAGAAACAGTTCAAGTTCAAATTCGGCGACTGGCCCTCCGAAGTGCAGCTCAACGGCACACGCGACACGATCTACTTCATCAACAAGGCGGTCTGGCGCCTGCCGGTAACGGCCGACAAGTTTCCGGTAAAACCATTCCTTCCCTACAACAATACGCTCTACTACGGACTGACGATCAACCCCGTCAATTCGGAAGTCTATATCGCCGACGCGATCGATTACGTGCAGAACGGTGTCGTACTGCGCTATTCGCCCGACGGCGAACTGCTCGACGAATTCTATGTCGGGATCATCCCCGGCGCCTTCTGCTGGCGCTAATCATATAATAAGAATCATCATCCATGAACAAAATACGGATCTATTTCATATTGCTCGCTCTGACGGCGGTCGCCTGCAACAAGGACGAGCTCATCACCACCGATGTCGAACAGGTGCCGATCATCACGTTCGACACCGACCCGGCCGTCTATCCCGTCAAGGTCGGCCGGGAGTTCACCATTACGCCCTCCTACCAGTTCGTCGATCGGGCCGTTTACTCATGGAAACTGGAAGAAACGGGCAAAATCATCTCGACCGAACCGCAGCTCACCTACCGGTTCGATTCCGGCAATGAAATTTCGGAAGGCGTCAACGGCTACTACATCGACCTGGAGGTAACCACCCCGAACGGCACGACCGTCGAAACGGTTCTCGTCGAGGTACAGGAGCTGCTGCCGCCCCTGATCTCTTTCCCCATGCAGACCGACGGGCTGGAGGTCGTGAAAGGACGCAAATACGAATTCGCGCCCACCGTACAGTCGGCCGAGAACAGCACTTTTCTCTGGACGCTGCGCCGTCCGGGTGCCGCCGAAGCCGAACCGGTCGGCGATGAGGCCGTCTATGAATTCTGCGAGGAGGTCGCCGGAACATACGAAGTCACTCTGCGCACGGAAAACGAGGACGGCTCGGACGAAATGACAATCGAGGTGGAGGTGGTCGATGCACTGGCGGTATCGGCTACGGCGGTACCTATCGGACGCAAATACGACGGTCTGACCCGCACCGTATCGCTCGACCGCACGATCACTCTGCAGCCATCCATCTGGAACGGCACCAACCCCAAGTTCAGTTGGACGATCGACGGACAAGAGGTCGGGACCGAGCTTTCGTACACCTATACCCCGACCGAAACAGGGATCAAAAAGATCGTTTTCACCGTAACGGACACCACCGACGAACCCGAAGTGACCCTCTCGAAGTGCATCACGCGCACCAATGAAACCCGGGCTACGCTGGAGTTCACCGTCGAATGCCACAGCGAAGAAGAGTCGCACCGCCGCCCGGCTTCGGGAGCCAGCAGCGCGACGTGGGACCGGGTGTACGAATATACGCCGGCCCCGGGACAGTTCATCAACGAACTGGTTTCGGGCGGATTCACCGGTACGGAAACCAGTCCCGAAGCGGCAGTCGCCTACGCCGAAGAACGGATGAAGAAAAATACCTGGGTATCGCTCGGCGGCTGGGGCGGCTACATCGTCGTGGGCTTCGACCACAGCATCGACAACTCCTCGTCCGGATACAAGGGAGGCTACAACTTCTCGATCACGGGCAACGCCTTCAAGGGTTCGTCCGAACCGGGTATCGTCTATGTGATGCAGGACACCAACGGCAACACCCTGCCCGACGACGAATGGTATGAACTCAAAGGATCGGAATACGGCAAAGAGGAGACCGTTCAGGATTACGCGGTCACCTATTACCGGCCGACCTACTCGGGAGCCGACGTACAATGGAAGGACAACCAGGGCGTCAAGGGCAAGATCGACTACCTGAAACAGTACCACGACCAGCCCAGCTACTACCCGGCGTGGATCGGCACGGACAGCTATACGCTTTACGGTCCCTGCCTGAAGAGCCGCACCTACGACCAGTCGGGCAACGGCTCCTACTGGGTCAATGGCGAATACGACTGGGGCTACGCCGACAATTTCGGCAACGACCGTCTTTCGGAGGACGACAATGCTGCAGCAGGCGCCATGAAGGTCTATTTCAAAATCTCGAACGCGGTCGATAAGAACGGACAGCCCGCCGACCTCAAATACATCGACTTCATCCGAGTACAGACCGGCGTCAATGCCAAAGCCGGCTGGCTGGGCGAGAACTCCACGGAGGTATTCGGATTTACGGACGAAAACATCAACCAGGGCAAATAGGCGGGAATATGAAAATAACAGGTATAATCTGCTGCCTCGCACTACTGTGCACGGCATGCAGCGAAGAGAAGACCGAACTGCCCTGGGGCAGCGACAACTACATAGTATCGTTTTCGCTGACTACCGGCGCCGACACCTACCCGGCCGTCATCCGCGACGGCCGGATTACGGTAAGCATCCCCTACAACGTATCGTTGGAAGACGCGCAGGTATCCTACGAATTATGCGAGCACGCCTCGATCTACCCCGACCCGGCGACTGTCGCCGACTGGGACCAGGAGTGGCAGTTTCTGGTCAGCTCCTACGACAATCAAAACGACCGCACCTACCTCTATACGGTAGAGCGCACCGACATTGCGACCGATGGCAGTCTGACACTTCGGACGCAGGCCGAAGTGGACGCTTTCGCCCGGAGCGGAATCAACACCGTCGAAGGCAACCTCACCATCGGAGGCGAGGACGAAGAAAACCCCGTCACGAATCTGGACGGGTTGAAAAACCTCGTTTCGGTCCGCTGCGACCTGACGATCACCGCCGCCTATACGGGTGAAACATTGGCCGGACTGGAAAACCTGACCGCCTGCGAATCGCTGCGGATCGGCAGCGCGGCCCATCCCAACGAAACGCTCAGGCAGCTTTCACTCCCGGCCCTGAAAGAGATCAAAGGCGACCTGTGCGTCTACGGCACGGCTCTGCAAACGGCGGATTTCAAATCCCTGCAAAGCGTCGCCGGGCACTTCGTCCTCCAGTCGGACGCCCTGCTCCAACTGACGGCCGACGAGCTGACCACCGTTGCCGGGAATATGACGCTGATCGGAACGACCGCAGACGAAGCCAAAGCCCCGTGCGAACAGATGTATTTTCCGAAACTGCAACGCATCGACGGGACGCTTACCCTCTCCCGCTTCGACCGGTTATCGGGACTGGGCACCACGTTCGGTGTTCTGACCCAGGCCGGAGCGCTTCGCTACGAACATCTCGCTCTGGCCAATACGTTCGAATTTCCGCTGATCGAAACCACCGGGAACATCACCGTCACCGACTGCCCTATTTTGCGATCGGTCCTGCTGCCGGCACTCACCGACGCCGGATCGCTCGAAATTACGGGGTGTCCGGCCATCGAAACATTATCCTTCCCGAAAGCGGAGCGTTTCGACGGCGACGTTAGCCTGGCAACGCTCCCCGCGATCAAGGATTTCGGGGAATTCCTTCCGGCGCTCAAAGCCATTTCAGGCGACCTGTCGATCGACGACCTGTCGTCGCTCGAAGGCGTACTGGATCTCTCGGGATGCACTTTTTCTCCGAACAGTACGCTCGACCTGCGTCTGGTCGCCGCGACGCGACTGACGGAGCTCCGGGGCGGCGATTTCGGCGGCTCGCTGCGGATCGACGCCTCGTCGCTGACGCCGCAACCGGAAGCGATGCCTTTCGGAATCACCGGGTTCAAAAACCTCGATACCCTGCGGATCGCCGGATTCACGCATGTTTCCGAACTCTCTTTGCCGACGGAAAGCTGCGATGACCTCACGATCGAAAATTGCGGATCGCAAGCCCCGTTCACGCTCTCGCTGCCGAATCTCGTCGAAGTGCGGGGAACGCTTCTCTGCCGCAACTGCGGCAAGGCAGGCGAAGCGAATTCGGCTTCGTTTCCCCGGCTGAAAAACGTCGGCCGGCAGCTCTCGTTCTACGTAGGTGCCTCGTCGTTCACCGTCCTCGAATTTCCGCTGCTGGAAACCGTCGGCAACGGAGAGCCCGTTTCGGATGATCCGGCAGACGACTACGCCCTCTACACGATGCCTTCGGGTTGCGCGGGTGAATTCATCCTGCCGAGCCTGCAACGGGTAAACGGCAGCATGCTGGTATCCACCTGGAACACATCGACCGACCGGGCCGTCGCGTTCCGCTTCCCCTCCCTGCAGAGCGTCGCGGGAGAAATCAGCGTCGGACACACGGCCTACAAAAACAGGTCGGTCGCAACGCTCGATTTCTCCGCCCTGACCGCTGCCGGGGCGATCCGCATCGGCAACCTCTCGTCGGTAACGGATTTCTCGACCTTCACGCAGGTCCTTCCCCGACTCTCCGAACAGACCTGGAGCGTGACAGACTGCAGCTATAACCCTACATATCAACAAATGCTCGACGGCGAAACCGGAGCCGAATCCAAATGATGAAACACCTATTGACAATCGTACTGTGCCTCACAACGCTCACCGGGCTTGCACAGGAGGAGAAAATCAAAAAAAGCGAGTGGTGGAACGGCAATCCTTCGTATGCCGTTCCCATCCGCGAAGTCAATGTCACGGCACGGCGGCCGATGAAGGAGATCGGCATCCAGAAAACCCAGCTCGACACTACGATATTGCATGAAAACATCGCACTCTCGATGGCGGACATCCTGACTTTCAACACGTCGATTTTCGTCAAACAGTACGGCCGCGCCACCCTTTCGACCGTGGCGTTCCGCGGTACGTCGCCCTCGCATACGCAGGTGACGTGGAACGGTATGCGAATCAACTCCCCGATGCTGGGCATGACGGACTTCTCGATGATCCCCTCCTACTTCATCGACGACGCCTCGCTGCTGCACGGCACCTCTTCGGTCAATGAGGCGGGCGGCGGCCTGGGCGGGGCGGTCAAGCTCTCCACGCGCCCTGCCGATGCGGACGGTTTCAACCTGCAATACACGCAGGGTGTCGGCTCGTTTTCGACTTTCGACGAGTTTTTGCGCCTCACCTACGGCAACGACCGCTGGCAAACTTCGACACGCGTCGTCTATTCCTCCTCGCCAAACGACTTCAAGTACAGAAACTACGATAAAAACGTGCTTATCCTGGACGACGACCACAACATCATCGGCTCCTACTACCCGATCGAACGCAACAAAAGCGGTGCATACCACGATTTCCACGCGTTGCAGGAAGTCTATTACAATACCGGACACGGCGACCGTTTCGGATTGCAGGCCTGGTATGTCAATTCGAAGCGGGGACTTCCGATGCTGTCGGTCGATCACAAGGAGAACGACGACTACCTGAACCAACAGCGCGAACAAACCCTGCGCAGCATCCTTTCGTGGGATCACCTGCGCAAAAAGTGGAAAGTGGGCGTCAAAGCCGGTTATATCCATACCTGGATGGCCTACGACTACGAACGGGAACTCGGCAACGGAAAAATGGAGAAGATGATCCGCTCGCGCAGCACGATCAACACCTTCTTCGGCCAGGTGGACGGAGAATACTACCTCGGGGAGAAGTGGCTCTTCACGGCAACCGTTTCGGCACACCAGCATCTGGTACGAAGCATCGACAAAAACATTATCCCGATGGATAACCAGCAGCCGACCGATCCCAACGGCAACAAAACCAAAGTGCCCGTCGGTTATGACAAAGGACGCATCGAACTGTCGGGATACGTGTCGATCCGCTACCGCCCCACCGAGCGCCTGGGCCTTTCGATAGGCCTGCGCGAAGAGATGTTCGGCTCGGAGTGGACACCGATCATTCCGGCCTTCTTCACCGACTATCTGATCTCGAAACGCGGCAACCTCGTCGCCAAGGCCTCCATTTCGCGCAACTACCGCTTCCCGTCGCTGAACGACCTCTACTTCCTGCCGGGCGGCAACCCCGACCTGAAAAAGGAGCACGGCTTCACCTACGACGCCGGTCTGTCGTTCGCTACGGGCCGCGACGGAGTTTACACCCTGCGGGGCGAAGCCACTTGGTTCGACTCCTACATCGACAACTGGATCGTCTGGCTGCCTACGGCCAAAGGATTCTGGACGCCCAAAAACGTCAAGGAGGTGCATGCCTACGGCGTGGAG
>OGPX01001096.1_pt1 | contig 19249 bp, 9 predicted proteins | sample 1553101 | NCBI WGS metagenome assembly OGPX01 (sample SAMEA2579964, study PRJEB22360) | human gut metagenome | biome: human gut; feature: human-associated habitat; material: faeces | place: Denmark | collected 2008/2010
GTGTTAAGCCTGTAGCTAGCGTTCATCCTGAGCCAGGATCAAACTCTTCATTGTAGAATATCTTTAACCTTCACCCATAAGGGAAAGGCATCTGTTCTGTTTCCGGACTCCCTGAACTTACCCGTTTTTCTCGTTTCTTTTCACACCCCCGATATATGGCCAGCATACACGGGAATTATGACGGTTCGTTTCTTTTTTACCCTTGAATGATCTCTAAGAAGGACTATACCTCCCCAAAACCATCCAAGCTCTTGTACTACTTTCTCTCTTTATGTAAGACTTTCAATGAACTCTTTCTATTGTTACACTCCCAATCCGCACCGCCTCACAAGGCCTTGCTTCCCGAAAGCGAGTGCAAAGGTAGACACTTTTCCGGTAATAGCCAAATATTATGGCCACTTTTTTCAAGCGGAAACTCCTGCAAATTTAGGAAAACTTCCCTAAACAAACAAGGAATATGCTGTAAAACATATATTTAACACTCGAAATCATGCACGATTTAAGGGAAAACTTTTTTCTAAATGGAAAACGAAGGAGAGGAAAAGAGCGGAGAAAAGGGGAAGGAAAACGCGGGAACGAAGGAGGAAGAGGAGGGAAAGGCGGCGGGGAAAAGGGGGAATAGCACCGGGAAGGTGGGGGCAACGAGGCTGAAAACACGCATAAGGGGAACGGAAAGCCCAAGGACGGAGATAGGAAGGACGGTAAAGAACAGCAGGAAGAAAGAGAGTTTGGAACGAAAGACACACAAGGAAAATATAGGGCATGTGTCAGGAGGCGTACACAAAGGAAAGATAAATAAGGAAGGGGCAAAGGCTGTAAAAAGGAGGAGGTACCGAGACAAGAAAGACGGATACAACAGGAACAGAGGCACACACAAGGAAAGCATGGAATACGCAATGGAACAACGGAACGAATTGGAACGGAAAAATGGAGGGGGCGGCAAGGATTGAAAAAGGAGAAGACACCGGAACAGAGGGCACACACAGGAAAAGCACGGAAGACGCACAAGAAGCCACACATGAAAACACCTCATATATATTAAGGTGGAAACCGGGAAGGCTGGGAAAGGACGGAGCACCCACCGGTTGACCGAAGACAAGAGAAACAACTATCCGGAAGAGAAGACCGGGCTAGGAAGGCCGAAAACGGAAGGGAAACGACGGACGACGGACAAAAAGACCGCCCGGACTGAAAACGGAAAACGATCAGGCATCCACCGAAACAAAGCGGTACTTAACCGCCACCGTGTACATAAGTCCGGCCACAGCCGCCCCCGCAAGCCCCCCACCCTGCAACATCACGGCTGCCCGGCAGACAAGGGAGGATTTTCATGGGCTGCTTATGGGAACAATGACACAGGACGGACCGGACAAGCCCGTCACGGCAAAAGCGAATACCCATACCTACAGGACAAATCACCGTAAGACGGAACAGGAAGGACCGTCGTCCCATCCGGTTACAGTCGCCTTGGAAACCGTCCCCCAAGCCCGACAGAAAGACAGGAAAAGAAAGAAAAAACAATCAGAAAGACAACAAAAACACCCAAAAACGGGGCACAGAAAACCTCATCCGAGGTAAATCCGTAGCCTTGGACCTGAATATTTATGCAAAACACGCACCCAATCCTGCATATATGCCGTATATCATACACTCCCTCTCAGCCAAACGGTAAATCAATCGGAAGCGAACGGTTTTACGTTCGGCGCACAAAATGGAGACGACCGGCCGGGAACGGAAAACGGCACGGCTGAAAACGGAAAAAGACAAGCATCCGGGCCACGGAAATACCCCCTCAGAACCGCATCCCGGATTTATCTGAAAGAAAAACGGGACACATCTTGAAAAACCATAAGACACCCAAAAGCCCCGTTCCCTGACATGCCGGAGGGCCGCCGGCGCACACCCGAACCCCACACACGGCAAAAGGAAAGCAAAAGCCGCCCCTACCCTGGCAAAACGGTAAAACCCACCCCCGCGAGAATCGAATAAAATCCATCAAGGCCGGAACCACTGACGAATACGGCAAACATAAAGGCCTAAATCTGACGTTCTGACAAAAAGACAAATCATCAAAAAAAAGAGTCATGGTTCCTCGAAACCGAGTTTGACATGACTCTTCTACATTTTCAGTTATAACATATAACCTTCTCCGGTTTTCATTTCAGTTTGGACATAACCGATTCTTATTCAAATCAAGAAAGAGTCCCCCCAAAAAACGAAAGACTTTCACTTCACACACTTCTTTCCGTCCACGACATACACTCCGGAAGGCAACCCCTGTAAGGCAGCATTCTGCTTCACCGCAGACCTGACAAGTTTTCCATCTGTAGTGTAGACATTGACCTTAACATCCTCATCTTCTCCTTTCACCAGCCGTAGCCCCGTCTGTTCACCATCTATATAAAGATTCAAACGCTTCGGAAAAACTCCCTCCAGCTCCAAATAGCCCCGGAAAGCTTTAATTTCCGTTCCCGTTTCGGCTTTTGAAAATACGTTCGGTTCGTAAGCATATACATTATCTCCGTAGGGTACCACCTTTTGGAAAGTTCCCTGCAAATGAGCCGTAACAGCTCCATCTGAAACAACTGTTGCACCAGACGAAACGGCATCTGCATCTATTGTCACTTTCTCATAAGTTTGCACAGAGACCGTCTGAGCCACCTTTACCAGATAAGGTACTCCCGCTACCATGTCGCGCATATTCCCAAAATTCAAGTTACAATCCTCTCCGGCCAATTCCACGCTTTCCAATGCTTTCACCTCTTCAAAATACTTTCGAACCTGAGCCGAAGACAAATCGAACGGTAAGCAAACCATATTCCACAGCCCTGGCAACAAGTTCTGCCGTACTGTCACCGTGCCATACGTCCCATCCCGCACGTCAAAACGGCTATCGTCCTCACTCAACTCCGATACGTCACTGCCATAATACATCAGCTTCACATCTGCCAAACCAACCCAATTTGCCGTATTGCCGACACCGCCCACCAGGCCTATTTCAGCCGTACGAGAAGAGACCGCACCTTTCACCGAGAAATAATCCAGCACCGCAGATGTCACGTCAGTCTGCTGCCCGTTCAAATACAGAGCCACATTCATGTCTGCCACATCGGCACTGCTCAATTCCACCTTTCGGAATGCCGCAGCCGTCAATTCATAGTTTCCATTCGGGAGCGAACCCACCGTCTGGTAAATGGGGCGTTTCCCATCCTTCAGTTCATTGCCCGGACCAATCCAGTTTTCATAGAACACACCACCTCCGTATTCCCCATTCTGTGCAGTATTGGCCAAGGAACGGAAGTTCACCGTCCCGTCGTTCAACCAGCCGCCGTCCGCATTGCAAGCGGCATTATTCACCTTGAACGTCATGTCAAAAGCAATGCCGTTCAGCGGTTCCGCATCTATCACGTACCTCTGGCGTGCGGACTCTAAATTCTCGCACGCTTTTTGCACAGCCGACGCATCTACGGCTTTCTCAGCCTCCGTTGCGGCAGACGCAATGTTGTTCTTGAAAATCGTAAGCGAAGAACTCAATTTAGGAACAGAATTCCCGGCAATCTCCTCTGCCACCATTTTCCGGTTCCGATATACTTCATAATCCACCATGACACTACGGGCATTCTCTATTTCCTTCATCAAGCCAGACAACGCCCGCCCCAGAGAATCCACTGTAATGGAAGACACGTCTACCGCCACAGCCTTATCCAACAACGTTTCTACAGCTTGCGGCAAAAGTTCGCGGTCGAGTGAGCGAGCCACATCCACCTGTGCCTCCCACGTCTGTCGCAAGTCATCATCTCCTACGCCCAGATACTCCAATACGAAATCATTCATCACACACCACATTCCGGCATTATCGCATACTGCGCCCACAGTCAACTGCCCATCACCCACAAAAACATCTGTGTAAATACGCGAAACGGTTGCACCGGCATTCAAGTCCTCTGCATTCTGCCCCAGATGCAATGCCGTATTCGCCCCATCGGCTCGCGTCTTATCCACACTATACACCGAAACCGGTAAACCACCGGTAGTCTTCACATACAACCGAAAGTGCTTATTGGATGTGCCCAAATCGCTTCGCGCCTGCATACTCACCCGGTAGTTTCCTAACGGGAGCCCTGTCAACAATTGATGACAATCAAAAGTGGTATGCCAGAACTCCATCACTCCCTGACTGAACTTAGGATAGTTCGCATCCGATACCGTAAGCGTCCACCCCGTCGTATTTCCAATGTCAAAACCAGCATTTTGTATCCGCACCGTCAAATCGACCGGATGTGCAACAGACGCATTATCCAAACGGTATTGCTCCATCGCATCCAGCAAGGCATGATAAGCCGCCATACGTTCACGTGCCTCACCGGACACCAATAATACACGCGCCTCATCGACCGCCTTTTTCAGAGCACCGCCCTTGTCTTCACCATACGTCAACGTATCTGAAGCCGCCACCGCTTCTTCAAGCAACATGTACGGACTTTGATACTCCAAAGCCACGTCGGCAAACGACACCCACTGACATGCATTATTCAAACCGGACTCCACTCCCACCGTCAAATCTTGGTCGAGTACATCCGTCGCCACTTCCGTCTCACGTAAAACCTTAACCGACGTCACCGGAGACCTGTCGTCATTGGCAAACAATTCTATTACCCCTCCGTCGGCTCCTTTCTGTGCAACCGCCTTGAAGACATAGCTCCCAACAGGTAATCCGGATGCAGACGCATAAATCAAACGCTGTCCGGCCAAGAAATTGCCCATACAATAACGTTCTATCATGTTCTCTCCCGTAGCATCCCCACGCTGCGCATCCGACCCGTCTATGGCAAACACACGATAATTACCACCTTCAGCATCGGTCATCCAATGCGTACGGTTATCAAACATCACGTCGGTTCCCGAAGGCAACAGACGCCCTCCGTCCGGCAAAACCGAACTGACATCCACAGCTTTGCCCGCATGGGGTAAATAGGCCTTCCAAGCCTTATCCAAATTCTCATAAGCCCTGAAAACCTCATCGGCCGAACCCGCTACAGCAAAAAGTTCCAATGCTTCTTTCAACGAGATATCGTCCACTCCCTCCGTCTCCACAAACTTCTTATACCTCTCGTACGCATCCTTGTAGTCCTCATAATGTACCTGTAACAGGTGTATCTCTCCCAACACGCGTTGATAACGCACGGCCGTCTCTATCCCATCCGAAGCCGATTCTTTCAATCCGACCAACTGCTGCCAAAGCTCAGATGTCACCTCATCCTCCCGAATGGCATCCGCCTCTTTTCGCATGGCAGACAAATCAACTGACAAATCCGTCTCCCCAAGGTAAAGCAAACTAAAGTTATCCATGGCAAACCAATTCATGCCATTCGCCGAATAAGCATAATTCTGATCGGTCATATTCTTGGCTCCGAAAGTTACCTTGCCCTCTTCGCCGACATAGAACTCTACCGTAAAACGTCCGGCCTCCCCATCCAGTGAAGCCACCGGCGTATTTACCCCGTCGGCATACAAATACACGTCTTTTACATAATTACGGGCAGCCTCTCCGCTCTTGCCTTGTTGCGTGGCAATGACAGATGCCCCCAATTCATATTTACCCGGCTTCAAACCTTCAAGGGTCTGAAATATGTTAAAACGTTCCTGTCCCCAATAAGTCCGACCATCCTCCGAAGCCGTACGTTTACGTTCGATATAAGGCTGGCTTAACCCCGAAACTGACGACACACCCTTTTGAAAACCTCCCACGTCCGTCATCCACAGTTCAGGTTTCTCACAATCAGGGTCCGGCAAAGAATGAGTCAACTCATTCTCATTGGGAATAATATGGAAGGATTTCTCTATCACGACTCCCGACTGGTTGGTCAAACGGAATATCAACTCATGTTCCTGGTCGTCCTCTAAAGTATATGTATAGGAACCTCCCGTGGCCAACTGCCTGCCGTTCTCATCATACCATATTTCACTTTCTATGTAGTTCCAGTTCGCATAAGAAGTGCTCACGGTCAGCGAACGCCCTTTTCCCATCAAGACTTCACTGCCTTCCACCACCTGACCGTTATATACGGCCGTTGAAGACAACGTTCCTTTAATCCCCTCACCGCGTACGGACACGGAAAACATTTGTGTACTCTCTATTCCATGGGTATTCGTGTACGTAAGACGATATATTCCGGAATGTTCAGCCGTGACCTGCCGTTGCTGTCCGGCCGCCCCGTCATCCCATGTCCATTTTCCCGTATTGCTCTCCCCCTCGGGTAAGGTAGCCGACAAGGTCAATACAGCCCCCGGTTCCACATCTCGGATTTCCGCATATTTTCGGGTTTCCGTCTTTCCGGCTATCACAGGAAAAAGAATTGTAGGCGTTTGTTCCGCAGTAACCGGCCGGTCACTGTACATCAAGTCGCCAAATCCCGTATGGTCATACCCTCCGCTATTGTTCCCATACGAACCGCCGCCACGCTCCATTCCGATAATCCCTTTCATCGTCCGGCAAAAGTTCATCGGGATTCCCATCCGGTTCTCGTAATGATTGATGAACAACTGCCAAATAGGGCGCCATTGCCCGCGTCCGGTAGCATTCAATCCCCCCATCCACCAATTCTGTTTATAAGGCAGGTCGTCCGTGCCACTATTGTATGCTGCCACATATTCCGCCGCACCGGCTACCATCGCCGCACCGGCCTGGCCTGGTATCAGCGTATTCGTCAAATTGCAAAAAGCATTGTCTCCCTGATTGTAAGCCGACTCAAAAGCGTACGACAACAAGCCCAACGCCGCCATGGCATGCCCTTGATCGCGCCCGCTCTCTTGCATTTGGTTCAAATAACCTAACGGTCCACGCTCGTCTTTATGGAACCAAGGTATCAGTCCCCAACCATAGCCGCACAAACCCTGTCCGAACGCATCGGGATGAAGGGCCGTCACGCAAAGCGACTCATTGCCCGGTCCTTCTTTCAACCAATACATACCGTAATTATATATGTCCGGTAAGTCGCATAATACCCCCAAAGAAACACAGAAAAGCGCATTTCCCAATCCCCAGTTACTATGGTAATGATACCAGTTTTGTTCGCGCTCTACCGTATCATGCCGACGTTCCAAAAAATCTTGTGCCGTAGTAAACCATACATCTATCATGTATTGCTTAAACAATTCAAAATCTTCTTCCGGCCATTTCTTATAATCGCGCATGATTTCGGCAGCATTGATAAACTGGTAACCGATAAATCCGGGAATCAACGAAACATTCGTATTGCCGGCAAGTCCTTTGTTATAGATACGGTAAGCATTCAATACGTCTATGGCCACGTCGCCATAGCCCTCATCTCCCGTAATCTTCCATAACAATGCACATTGATAAGCCCGAGCCGCATTACGGTAAGCATTCATATAATTCTCCTGACCGGATATTCCACGTGAAATATACTCGTTCACGCCCCAGTTATGTCCGTGGTCTCCATTTACGGGAGGAGCCGTACGCAAGGCTTCCAAAGCCTCCAAAGCATGCTCATCTCCTGCGGCCAAGCGGGCACGCACGGCCTCAAAGTCCTCCTCCGAGTGTAGCAGGCCAGGGTGGCGGAAAGCCGCCTCTTGGGCATATAACGTGCCTGCCACGAGAGCTACACTAAATAAACACAATAATAATCTTCGTTTCATGACAATAAAACTTTTCTATCCATATATTTAAAAAAAAAGAATGCCGCCCTTTCCCCAAAAAGGATACGGCATCCCCTCTATTTCATAAAGGACTTACCAAATATCCCATCCTCCGTTTTTATTCGAATACGCCTCGATGATATCATGATCAGAAGCGTTACCGCCATAACCGATATTCACGTCACCACCTGCATTCACACTGCAAGCCATCATATCCGAGACTTCCATCTTTACCATCTCCATATGGGGAGACTCATACATTTTCTTTTCCATTGTTTATTGTTTTTATAAGTTTATACCTTTTATTTGATTACTTTCTTTCCGCCTACGATGTAGATGCCGCGCTCCAAGCCACAGAGAGCTTCAGCCTTCTTCACACCGGCCTTCACCTTCACACCACTCAGAGTAAACACATCAACCATCTTTCCGCCATCTTCCGCCGTATTGTCCAACACTTCACCGACACTAGTCACCGATCCGTCTATATCGATGAGCAAGCGGTTGACACCGGCAACCGGAGATTCCGAATCCACATTGATATAGGCGCGGAAGCCTTTCAGGCTTACCTTATCTGCTTGGTCGGCCAAATAGAACATATCATCATTGATAAAGTATGCTCCTTGCGGCACATGGGTGGCACCGTAGTTTCCGGTCATCGAAACAAGATTCATCGGAAAAGCTTCCGGCTGCTTTGCACTGACCATCACACCATCAGCTTTGATTTCCGTCACGACTTCTTCCGGCTTCACCAAATAAGGCACACCGGCTTCCACGGCATCCACTTTGTCGAAATCCAACGTAATGCCCTCTCCCGACGCTTGCATTCCACTCAACCGCCTTACCTCGCCCAGTTTATTGGCCTCAATCTGTTCGGCTGTCAGGGCAAAAGGCACACAGAAAGTATTCCACTTCCCGGCCACCAACTTGCGCTGAAGGGTCACATCAGCATACATGTCAGCTTTCACGTCATAAGCCCCAGTCTCATCCAGAGCCAAAGCCTCGGCCTTGGGAGCCACTTTATAGAGTTTCATGTCGTTACAGCCTATCCAGTTGGCCAGATTGCCCTCTTCCGTCTTCACGCCCAATTTCAACACACCGTCTGTTGCTTGGAAGAAGGACACATCATATACTTTATCCAGTGTTTTTCCATTTTCAACCCAATCCCCTTGCTTTTCTCCGGCATAAACTGCTGCCTTCAACTGTCCTTCTCCACCAATATTGGCTCTATTACCGAAAGCTCTCAAAGTCATCTCATATTGTCCGGCCGGTACATTTACCTCTTGATAAAGTACCCAAGTACCCGGTGTAAATTCAGTCCCTTGATAACTTTCATAGAACTGGCTCGGATCATTATTGTTATTAAAATTGTTACTAGTTGAACCTGTACAAGAAACCCAACCAAAATCAGATACATATGCCTTAGGCATGCCCGTCACATCCGGATTCTTCAACATAAACGTCATGTCGAACTGATGCTCACCCATAGGTGTGGCCGACTGTACAAACGTCCGGCGAGCATTCTCCAAAGCTTCATAGCAAGTTTGAAGTTCCTCAACCGTTTCAAGCTGAACATACCCTTCTGCCGTTTTTATGGCAATTTCAAAAGCATTCACCGTTTCTTGGTCTGCCGTGGAATTCTCCTTGTATATTGAACATTCTTCCAACAATCCGGCTATATCTTTTGATATGCCAACCACTGACGTACATTCTTCCACAGCCTGTTTCAAAGCATTATAAGCGGCATAACGTTCATCCAACGTAGCAACCGGCATTTCAATAGCCTGTTTCAAAACAGCCTGAAGCTTTTCCGGCAAATAAGCCTCATCTATAGCCTGAGCTTCTGCTAATTCAGCATCATATAGCCTCTGTATCTCCTGAGCCCCATCGTTGACTAAAGTCAAACGGAAATTATCAAAGAACAACTGTAAACGAGCCTCTGACTTATGTACATTTACTCCAATCCGCACCTTGCCGTCCACAACAAGCACATTACCAGCCTCAGCCCGGTTCCTCTCTTTATCAGCCGCCCAATCTACTACAGCCTGTTCTACCGAACCTCCATGATTCCAATTCATTTTAGCCGTAGCCCTTGCCTCCGAACTCTGAATATAAAGGTCTGTCTTATCCCCAATCGTTGCATGTTCCTGCACAGATACACGATAAAGTCCATTTGGCACATCAATCTCTTGATAAAAGTCCAAAGTAGGTGCCCAATGTGCATTGAACCCAAAGAATGGCATGCCATGGCTCATATCAGGCTTCTCATTACAACCCCAGCCGTCCATCGTATTATCCTCAAATCCCGGATTCACCACCATCAACGGGGTGACATCCAAGTTGACGACACCGTCTGCCAAGCCATTTCCCTTATCATAAAACGCCTTGCAGGAGTCCAACAGTTCATTTCCGGCAGCAATCCAGACTTCTTTATCCTTTGATACCAAAGCCTTGGCAGAAGTTGCTTCAATAGCCGATTGCAAATCACCTTTAACGGCATCATCAGCCAAAACCACGCCTTTCAAATATTCCGCATATTCCTTAGTGTTCAGGAATTTGGCTGCAAAATCTACCTTCACCGCATTCACCTCGGCTATCAAGTCAGCTATTTGGGCTATGGCTGCAGCATACTCCTCTGAAGTAGTATAAGATTCCTCCTTTACTGCGCCCAACTCATCCAAATAAGCTGTAGGCACCTGCCCTTCAAGGTTCTTTGCCAAAGTATGTGCCTCTTCCACTTTCTCCTTCAAGGCATCTGCCATGGCACCCATATCCTCTCCTATATATTCTACCTTGACACGGGAAATAGCCAACCAATTGTTACCATTGTTTTCACCAGCACGCAAACCGATGCGCAACGTACCCTCGGCCACCGTACCGACTACGGAAACTTCGCCCCACACATTGGTGGACACGGCTTCCTGACCACTATTGGCAAACAGGTACAGCCCTTCGGCACAAACATTGTCATTACCTTGCGCACGCCCCATCGCCACGGCAGTCACCCTGTAACTTCCGGCAGGCAGTCCCTTTATTTCCTGCCATATCAAATCGGCATTCTTAGTGGGCGCATTGTTATCTGTCCAATATTCTATACCCTTACCTGAATATACATCGTTGTTCAATTCAGGATTTTCCATATTGTAAAATCGGGACTCATTCAAGGCATTCCTATCCCATCCATAACCTTCCGTACACAAGGCATTGGCCATCGCTCCCGTCATATCCATAGGGTTCTCTCTATTCACGGCATCCACTATGGATTGGTCTGCCAAAATACTTACGGCCGAAAGCACAATATGGTTGTTATCACTCCCTATCTCTCCTGTTTTTATCCCTAAAGAAAGAAGACCGTCCTCACGGACAACGACCTCCTTCAATTCATACTTTTTCATGGTATAACCAGTTGTAATATCTGCCGTATTCTCATTGGCAAACACTTGCATACCATCCTTCAATGTATGGTCACCCAAATTCTGGCATTCCGCCCACATGACCACGGTATATTTTCCCTGCGGAAGTTTGGTATCCTGATAGATGATTTTCGTATTGGCTTCATAATGATAGTCATTTCCCTGCCAACGTTCCACCCCATTGGGACACGGGCAATCTCCAAGGATTACATCCTTATTGTTAGGATCATTGGGTATCGCATAAATCCGGAAATTTCCACCAGTTACGTCTGTCTTCCATCCCATCTGCCCATCATACATTCCTGCACTCAGTATGGACATCTTGGCATTCCGCATCACCCAGCCGGACACATCCACTTGTCCGTCTTCCGCATCAGCTAACAATCTGCCCATCGCATACTCATAAGCACTCTTGTCCGTCACAATCCCTTTGGCTTCATAAGTTTCCTGAGAAGCCAAAGACGCCGCACTCATCAGTGCCGCCGTAAATAGAAATTTACTTTTCATTTTTTATTTTTTAATGATTTACATTTAGGTTAATATCACATTTTTCATTTATATCGGATTACGAACAAGCCTCCCTAAAAGCACAAAGAACACATCCATTTATACTTTCTTTACACTATAGTTCAATACACCTCCGTATTCAAATCTATTAAAAGCAAAAAACCGTTCATAAAACACAATAAAACAAAGATTTATTTGGGAAAACGGACAAAAAGCCTTATTTTGCAGAAATTTTCAGTCTGTAGCCTATTGGGAAAATGGGCAGACTCACGAAAACAAGGAAGCGTATGGCATTAAAAAATATCTTTGCGTGCTGTTTTTGCTTGGTATGTGGAGTAACGACTGTTCCGGCTCAAAAGCAACTCACCGGAAAAGCCACTTATTATTCCGACAAGTTACATGGAAGAAAAATGAGCAACGGCGAGAGATACCACCGTGACAGTATGACTTGTGCACACAAGAAGTACCCTTTCGGTACCCTGCTGAAAGTACGCAACCCGCTAAATGGAAAAGAAGTGGTGGTGAGAGTAACCGACCGTGGGCCTTTCTCAAAACGTTATGTCATCGACCTGTCTAAGGCAGCAGCACGTGAGTTAGGATTCATCCGGAAAGGTTTTTGCCAAGTGGAAATCACGCGGATACATCCCAATCGCATCCCATTCAGACCGGAAGATGCCGAGGAAATTCCGGAGCTACACTTAGAATATCAGGATATAGTGACCTACCCTGTACCGATATGGCAACAGGATACGCTACAGGATAAGAAGCCGCAACCGACAAGAATCAAGAAACTTAAAATCGACAAGAAATAGAATTCAATTTGTAGACACAAAATGGAAAAGAAACTCAGAAGAGAGTCTGTTTGCGTACAGGCCGGATGGACGCCCAAGAAAGGCGAACCGCGCGTTTTACCTATTTATCAAAGTACTACTTTTAAATACGACAACAGCGAACAAATGGCTCGTTTGTTCGACTTGGAAGACACGGGATATTTCTATACCCGATTGCAAAACCCCACAAACGATGCCGTAGCAGCCAAGATAGCCGAACTGGAAGGAGGCGTAGGCGCCATGCTGACGTCTTCAGGACAAGCGGCCAATTTCTATGCCGTATTCAATATCTGTCAGGCAGGCGACCACTTCGTCACCTCTAACACTATTTATGGAGGCACATACAACCTGTTCGGAGTCACCATGAAAAAGTTAGGCATCGAATGCACGTTTGTAGATCCGGAATGGGACGACAAACGTATCGAAGCCGCTTTCCGTCCGAACACGAAATGTTTTTTCGGCGAAACCATTTCGAATCCGGGCGGCCACGTGTTCGACATAGAACGCTTCGCCCGGATGGCCCACAAACACGGCGTGCCCTTGATTGTGGACAACACCTTTGCCACTCCGGTCAACTGCCGCCCGTTTGAATGGGGAGCAGACATCGTGACCCACTCCACCACCAAATACATGGACGGGCACGCCACATCGGTAGGCGGTGCCATCGTGGACAGCGGCAACTTCGACTGGAACGCCCATGCCGACAAGTTCCCGGGACTTTGCCAACCGGACGAAAGCTACCACGGGTTGACATACGCCGACGCTTTCGGCAAGATGGCTTACATCACCAAAGCCACGGCGCAACTCATGCGTGACTTAGGTTCCATCCAAAGCCCCCAAAACGCATTCTTGCTCAACCTCGGCCTGGAAACCCTGCATCTGCGCATGCGGCAGCACTGCGCCAACGCGCAAGCCGTGGCCGAGTATCTGGAGCAAAACGAACGTGTGGCTTGGGTGAACTACTGTGGCCTGAAAAGCAACAAGTATTATGAGTTAGGACAAAAATACTTGCCAGACGGCTCGTGCGGTGTCATCGCATTCGGCCTGAAAGGCACGAAAGAGGATGCCATCCGCTTTATGGACAGCTTGAAGATGATTTGCATCGTGACGCATGTGGCCGATGCCCGCACTTGCGTACTGCATCCGGCTAGCCATACGCACCGCCAACTATCCGACGAACAGTTGCGTGAAGCCGGAGTGGCACCTGACCTGATTCGCCTGTCAGTCGGTATAGAAAATGTAGAAGACATCATTGAAGACATCCAACAGGCGTTGGACGCATCGAAATAAGTGCCGGTAGCCGTGGCTTCGGTTTCCACCACGCCCCACGGCCATCCCCTATTATGCCCAACCTCCCCCGGAAAACGCTGACAAATACGTTTCCGGGGGAGGCTGTTTTCAACGGACACGGTTTCTCAATGCCCCGATTTACCACCCAACTTCTTCCGCAAGATTTCGCGCACCTCGTCAGCCGAAGCCCCGACGGCCAACAGGGTACCGTCGCTGTCGACAAGGAAAGTGCCTCCACCGGAGTTTCCTATACCGTGTAAAGCCCATACATTATTGGCATCTTCTACCTCGGCATAACAAGCCCAAGGGTAGCCGTCTTTTCGCACCGCCTGCTCCATGTCGCTCCGGCACTTCTCGCGGGCTATGCCCACCACCGTGAAGCCTTTGTCCTTGAACTCCTCATAAACGGGAATCATGGATTTGGAATTCGCGCGGCACGGGCCGCACCACGAAGCCCACAAGTCCACCAAGGCTATCTTGCCGCGTATCAGGCCGGACATCCGCAAAGGACGACCGTCGTCCCCTGTAATCTCATAATCGGGATAAGGTTTCCCTTCGGTCAATGTCCGGAATTGGCGCGAAGCGTCCACAACGGCATGGTAAGGATGCCCCGGCAAATAACCGGCATAGACGGAATCATAAACCGCCCACAATGCCTGCTTCAGGCTGTCCGGATGATCGGTATCATCCAACTCGAAACGCAAAAGAGACAAGCCGGACACCGAAGGCGTGCGCGCCGCGTCGCGAGGCCGCCACGACTTTTCTTCGGCACGGCAGGCGGCAAGGCTGTCCTGCAAAGCCATCATCCGAGGCGAATAAAGTCTGCGGGACTTTTCCAGACTGTCCCGTTGCTTATAAATTTTGTTCGCCTCTTCCTGCGTCTCCGCCGTCCTCAGGCGTTCATACAAGTCCTTGCCTGCCGGAGTGAAATAATCATCCTCACTTTCAAGGGTATCCACACGGGCGTTGTACTGTTCGTACTTGGGACTGAATATGCTTTCGGCGCGTTGGTCCACATCCTGCATCAGCCGGTTCTCCGTCCCGTCGGTCTCCACTTTCGGTCTTCCCCTCTCCGGGAAAGTAATATGCAGGGTGGCATTCTCGCCCAAGAACTTTGCAGGATAAAAACGCCCTTCCAACCAGTCGTGCCACAGATAAAGCGTCCAACCTTCCATATACTCTGCGTATAAGTCATATTCAAACTTCCCGTTATGCACCGGGATGGAGATGAAAGGCTTCACCCGCGCATCCAATCCGTAACGGTGCAACACGAGACGGCTCGCCTCCGTCGGTTTCTCCACCGTCCCCGTCAGGCGGCAATGCAGCTTGCCTTCACGCTCCTCCTTCAGGTTCACGCCTTTGATGAACCCACCGTCTTTCCCTCCTTCCATGAAGTCGAACGAAGTATCACGGCCATCCAACGGCGGAAAGACCAGACGGAAACTCACATTACCGGAATCGGGCATATACACGTGCTGCCCCAACGCCAGTCCCTCGCAACGCCGCAAGGGATAGTCTCGCCCCGTCACAGCACCGCGCAAATGCAGTACGGAATCCAGTTGTATCCAATACTTCTTACGGTGGTAAACCTCCATATATAAGGTTGTAGCAACCGGTGTACATTCCACGCGGCTGATTTCCACCGTCGTTGTGTTACGGTCGCCCACTGCAGGGTTCTTCACATCGCAAACTTGCACTTCCTGCGCCCTCAGCAGCCCTCCGCCGCACAAGAGGACAATCGCCAACAATAGATAATTCAAATAATGTCTCATCGTATCGTAGTCATAATTACACCTTTCCATCAGCGTTCCAACTGTTGTTTCAAGTTCTCCAAATGCAAACGGAACTGCTCTTCCGATGCATAGTGCAAGCCGCTCCGCACCACATTCCCCATGCGGTCGAGCGTCTCGTAATGCGGAATCCCCAAGAAATTGAACAGCTCCATCAGACGGTTGAAGTCGTCGCGGCTCACCTGCACCACGTCTTCCCCGGACAGGTGTTCGTCCACATACTTCCGGTAGTTCTCTTCCGGTCCTTCCCCTTCGGTGCTGATAAACAGGAAATCCACATCGGGATGGTTGCGCAAGGCCTCGCGCATCGGCTTGGAACGCTCGATGCCCGAACGGCAAGGCCCACAAAACATCCCCCAAAAATCTATCAGGACATATTTGCCCCGGTACTTCTCCGTGAGGCGGCGCAACAGTTTCCCGCCTTCTGTATCGGGCAGGGCGTAAGTGAGCGTGTTGCGGCGACGTGCCTGTTCGAGCAACCGCCCGGCCTGGACACGCATCACCTCACGGTTCATATATGCCAAGCGGTTTTGGTAAATGCTGTCGTACATGGACGGTGCTTCACTATAATTACGTCCCAAATCGGAAGACAAGGCACGCAGCACCACCAAACGTCCGAGTAGCGAAGGCTCGTCCGCCCCCAATATCGCAGTGTCCACGGCCATCTGCCCGGCATCTTCTTTGGCCACGCTGTCCGGCTCCATGGAACTCGACACCGTAGCCGGAGCGCGCATGACCGAGGAAAACTCATAACGATTCAGGAATATATCCAAGTCGCGAAGCACCAAAGCGGATACATCATCGCAAGGCATCTCGCGCAGGAAACGGTAGTTGGCTGGGGCACGATACGGTGCCATTTTCGCCCGTATTTCTTCCCACTTCATTTTTTCATAGTCGATGGCAAAACTTTGGTTCATCTCGTAATCGAACACTGCCATACCATGCACCAACCGCGTTTGACACTTAGCCAAGTGACGCTCCCACGGCGTATAACCGAAACGCCAAGCCACGTAGTCCACCGCCCGTAACCGCTCGCGCATCCGCCTCATGGCGTTTTCCGTGAAATCTTTAAAACCGAGCGAATCCGAAACAGCGGAAAACTCGTCATACGGGTAAGCACAAAGCTCCGAAACCCCATGCTCCAAAGAACGCTTCCGCCCAAACGGGCCGGAAGGCACAGAAGCGCAGGACACCGAACCATCCGCCCGCATGACCATCTCCGTGGTCTGCCCAGGCACGGCATAGAAGTTCAACCACTTGCGGAAATCCTTGCCTTCTATCAACAGTGCCCCTTCCACAGGATACCAAGCCCAGAAACGGAACTCGAACGTGCCATCCTCACGGATATCCACCACGAGGGGGACGCGCTCACCAGTGGTCGGCTCACAACGGCCATACAGCATAGTGGAATAGCCTTGGCTGCGCGAATACCCCTCGATGCGGCCACGTACGCACGCCGTATCCGCCGTGAAAAACTGCCGCTCCAACTCGGGTGTCATCACGAACGGATCCCGTTCCTCGGGCACCTGCGGGGCCTTCCCCTCTTCGTGCACGCCGTAGATATTAAACGCCCCTCGCATATTCCCCTCGATAAAATCAAAGAAACGGGTTTTCCGGGGCATAGGCTCAAACAACACCTTGAATTCGCCTTCACCGCTTGGAGGAGTCACATAATGTTCCCCCAGCACAATGCCCTCGCCCCGCAAGGCTTTATACTTCCGATTGTCATCACCCAGAAGCCAGGAATCCTTGGACATTTGAATCCACCAACCCGGCTTGTATCGCTCGTGGAAACTGATAATCGTAGCAGTGTCGGCAAACTCCACCTTCGTAATACGGATAGTGGAAGTGGTACTGCCCACCCAAGCCGGACGGGAGAATGTCCGCGCTTTCCGCGCTGTCGCCTCCAGGGAAGCGCAGCACAGCACGGCCAAAAGCAGCCATGCCCATAACGTTGCCTTGTGTATTGTTTTCATTTCGGTATTCATCGTTTAAGTATTTCATTTTTATGCCCTTACCTTACCATGACTTTCTTCGTCACCAAGTTGCGCCCGTCGGCCGACAACACTTGGACGATATAGAAACCGGGAGACAAGGGAGTCTCTACCACTGACGCCCCACACGGAAAGTCTGCCACGCAGACACCGGAGAGCGCAGCGACACGTACCTCTGCCGCCATGGGCGACGGCTCCACGAGCAACGTGCGTCCGGACACCGACACGACAGGTACGGACGCGTCCATCGCCACTTCGCCTATCCCCGTCTCGTCCGGAAGGTTGGCCGACCCGTAACGGTTCGTATTGCCAAACTTTACCTGATAGGGCCACTGTTCGTCGTTCGCGTCGTTGTCGTCCCACACTTGCCGCCAATATTTCTTCGGGCCTCCGCTCACCACAAAGTAAAGCCGTTTGCAGTCCACCGGACAATCGAAGAATATCGTATCCTTCGGGGTGCCGTACACAGACTTTCCCATGTCACCATACACCCGGCTGCCATCTTTAAGCAACGCTACAAAGCCATAACGCCACTCTGCGTAGGTCGCATTCTTCACGCGATAGCCCTCCTGACGGTTCAGGCCTTCGAAACAAGCGGAAACCGTGGAACCGACCCTTTTGGGCAAATTCAACCGGATGATGTTATGCCCCGTATTCTCCGGAGCCGCAGAGGGACTGATACGCCAATAATTGTCGGCCACCTTGAGCATGGCAGGCAAGGGACGGCTGTCCACTTTGGCTGCACCGTACTCTTCCAAGGCCGGAATGTCCCAAGTGGCGAAACGGGCTGCACAGTCGTACATTTCGTCATTGAACTCGCTGTCCGTGATTCCCGTGAGGCGCATATAAGCCTCGACGGCATCCTCCGGGTTCCGGCTCTGGTTCCAAAGCCGCCCCATGAAGTCCATCCCGTGCTTGTAACACCAGTAATCTTGTATGAAATAGTTGTTGTAACGCGGCGATTCGTGCAGGATATGCTTGTGCACGTTTTGCAGGTAGCCGTCGAACCATTCGTTGTTGAACTGGTCGGCCGGCATGATTTTATAGGCCTGCCATTGTGCGCACTGCTCCCAAAATGCACATCCCTTACCCCCTCCGGGTTCATACATCCAGCCGTTCTGGTTGCCGTTGTCGCAATGCACTTGGTATTGGAAACAGTGGCCTATCTCGTGGTAAAGCGTCTGCCAGTTGCGCGACGGGGCAGCCCAAGGCGTAAGGGTGAGCAAACCGATCAGGTCGTCCACGCCCGAACCGGAAGCTTCCCATCCTTCAGGTTCATAACGCAAGCGGATGACCATCTTATAGGTGTCGGTCTTCGACCTGCCACGACGGATGAACTTCAGCGAATCGGTATAGAAATCGAAAGCGATTTCGGCATTCCTCAGTACCTCGTCTATGTCTATCGTATGGTTGCCGCACGTAAACACGGAAGGGTTCTCACCGTATCCTTTTTCCCAAAACAGTATCCAATTCTTCGACTGGCGCGTACGCCCGATATAATAAGCATTGTCCGGGTCGTTGACATCTCCCATCAACCACTGAGCCGTATAGACTTTCTTGTCTACCGTCTGCGTGCCATCCTGCAAATCCTGTGCGGCCGAGCGGATTTGCTCCTCGGTCTGTTCCGTATTCTCCCAAACCTCCTGTGCAGCCTGGATGGCCGTCTCCATCTTTCCCCGCTTTTCCTCGTCTTCTTCATACCAGTCCTTCACTTGTCCGGCATAGCGGAGCGCGTCGGCCAAAACATCATAGACGGCCGCCGAGGCCTC
>OGPX01001124.1_pt1 | contig 18973 bp, 17 predicted proteins | sample 1553101 | NCBI WGS metagenome assembly OGPX01 (sample SAMEA2579964, study PRJEB22360) | human gut metagenome | biome: human gut; feature: human-associated habitat; material: faeces | place: Denmark | collected 2008/2010
CGGCTCTTCTTTTCTTCGTATTCTCCTGTGGCCGTGCCATGGATGGTGCGGTAATCCTCCACTGTGGTTCCTCCTGCATGTTATTCAAAACAAGTATAACATAAATCGTCCGTTGTGCAACCACTGCCGCATACGTTTTTGTGTCAAGGCCAGCTCCCGGTACCGCTGCCCGCATGTCCTCTGCCAGAAAAAAGCGCAAAAAAAATCGGCCAAGCCTTGCAGCTCAGCCGATCTTTTGTTAGAAGAAAGCAGATGATCACTTCGTAAAGAGCTGGATCCACTGATGGCCCCAAGTGCTGGAGCTGTTGTAGTAGTAGCCAACACCCATTGCACGAGCTTCGGGATCCAGAATGTTTGCGCGATGGCCTTCGGAGTTCATCCAGGCATTCACGACTTCTTCAGGAGAAACGCTGCCCCATGCGGCATTCTCGCCAGCAGCGGCATCCGTCACGCCGTACTCGCTGAGAACAGTGTACCACTTGGTACCATTGGGACGAACGTGAGAATTGACGGTTGCGATCTCTTCGGCGAGCTGCTGAGCAGCTGCAGTGAGCTTTGCATCGCCCATGACCAGGGGCTGTAGGCCGTACTTTGCACGCTCGGCATCGACCAGATTCAGAACTTCCTGACGGTAGTTGCTGGTGTAAGAGTTTTCGGGGCAAGAGAAGATCAGCACCCAGTAGTTGTTGTAAACGCCGCCTTCGTAGTGGCCCACGCTCATGGTGGTCGCGTCTGCGTTCAGGATGCGCTCACGGGTAAAATCAATGTTCATCCACTGATCCACCGCTGCATCGGGGGTGGAAACGCCCGCCATGTAGTCCTCGCCAATCGACACATCTTCGATGCCATTCTCTGCGAAGATGGTAAAATCGCGCTGGCCATTGGGACGAACGTAGGAATAAGAAGAGGCCAGTTCCTTAGCGCGCTCCTGAGCGGCACTATTGTGGTTGCTGTCGCCCAGCTGAACGGGCTTCAGGCCAGCCTTTGCGCGCTCGTTGTTTACGCGGCACAGGAACTCGTTCTGATAAGCTTCGTCCTGAAAGCTGATGTAGGAATTTTCTTCTTCGATGGAGGCAGAAACCGAAGCCTCAGCTGCGTTTGCAGTAACGGGCTTGAGAGATGCAGCACCAAAAACCACAGCCAGAGTCATAGCTGCTGCTGCGATATTTTTCAGGGTGCGCATCTCGAGTTTCATAAGACATCCTCCGTAAGCTTTTGTATATAAAAGCTTTTTTGCATTCATGCGAACGCGTACTGCAACACGTTTGCAACTCTTCCGTTTCAAATGTGTTACTATTGTGCAACAAGAGTATCACAAGAACATCTCATCGTCAAGGGGTTTCTGTCGATTTTTTGAGAGAAAATGCAAAAAAGTCAAAATTTCCCGTTCTGAAATCGTTTCACAAGTGCAACAAGTTCATCCAAGATACCGTAAATTTGTTACGTCTGTGTTGCGCTTCACCGTTTTCAGGATTGTTTCGTCACACTTAACGTGTTGCATTTTATTTTTCTACACCTTTTCTGCAGTGCTTTTCATGCATTTTTTGTATGTTTATTCGCTTATATGCATATTTCAAAGTGTAACAGACTTTTGTGTGCGCTTTTCCGTTCCACTTCCCTCCCATCCCGCAGCCCTTTTCTGGGCTGCAGCCGGCCTTTGGCTGTACTTTCTGCAACAAAAAACAGCACAGGCAGCCTTTTCAGGGCCATCTGTGCTGTGCCATATTCCTTACATAAAAAGAAGAGCGGCTCCGAAGAGCCGCCCTCCCACAATTCAGGCTATGCTATAAAAAGATCTCGCGTCAGTCGATCACTGAGCAGCCTTTGCTGCCTCGATCTGCTTGATCAGCTCGGGCACGACCTTGAACAGATCGCCCACGATGCCGTAGTCAGCCACGCCGAAGATGGGAGCACCCTCGTTCTTGTTGACAGCGATGATGCACTCGGAGTCCTGCATACCAGCAGTGTGCTGGATAGCGCCGGAAATGCCCAGAGCAACATAGATCTTGGGGTGCACGGTCTTGCCGGTCTGACCAACCTGATGGTCAGCGGTCATCCAGCCTGCATCGGTGACGGCACGGGAAGCACCCACAACGCCGCCGCCCAGAGCAGCTGCCAGCTGCTCAGCCAGCTCAATGCCCTTCTGGACATCCTTGCTGATGCCGCGGCCGACAGAGACGATCACGTCTGCGCCGATCAGATCGACCAGCTTTTCAGCGGCCTTCTCAACGCTCAGGACCTCGGTCTTGATGTCCTCAGCAGCCAGAGCGAATGCGGGCTTCACGATCTGGCAGGCATCGGCCTTGGCCTGATCGAAGGGAGCCTTCTTCATGACGCCGGGACGGACGGTAGACATCTGAGGACGGAAACGGGGGCAGATGATGGTAGCCATCAGATGGCCGCCAAAAGCAGGACGGGTCATCTTCAGGTTGCGGTCCTCGTAATCGAACTTCTGCTTGGACAGGTCGATGGTGGAGCTCTCCTTCAGGAACTCGACATACTTTGCAGTGTCGATGTCCAGATGGGTAGCATCAGCGGTCAGACCGGTGTGCAGACGAGCTGCGCAGCGGGGGCCAAGGTCGCGGCCGATGTTGGTAGCACCGATCAGCAGGACCTCAGGCTTGTACTCGTTGACCATGTCGCAGACGACCTTAGCGTATGCGTCAGTGGTATAATCCTTCAGCAGCGGGCTGTCGCAGACCATGACCTTATCGGCACCATAGCCGCCCAGCTCTTTTGCAATGCCTTCGACGTTGTCGCCCAGCAGCAGGCCGGTGACTTCGCAGCCCAGCTCATCAGCCAGCTTGCGGGCCTCGCTGACCAGCTCAAAATCAGTGGACATCAGTGCGCCCTGGCGCTGCTCGCAGAAGACCCAGACGCCCTTGTATTCGTTAAAATCAGCCATTGTAATCCTATGCTCCTTTCATCAGATCAGGTGCTTCTTGGCCAGGATACCAGCCAGCTGTGCAGCGGTATCGTCGCCAGTCAGCATAGTGCCTGCGCCCTTCTGCGGAGGAGTGAAGGACTTGAAGACGTTCGTCGGAGAACCCTTCAGACCGATGGTATCGACCTCGATCAGCGGATCGTCCTTCAGTGCATTGTAATCGAACACTTCCATCGGCTTGTCGTAGCAGGTGAAGATGCCGTTGACGCTCATATAGCGGGGCTGGTTCAGCTCCTTGATGCAGGTCAGCAGGCAGGGAGTCTGCACCTTGACCATCATGTAGCCGTCTTCCAGCATACGCTTGACCGTGAGGCTGTTGCCATCCTTCTGGATGTCGGCAACATAGGTCACCTGAGGCAGGTGCAGCTTCTCAGCAATCTGAGGACCGACCTGTGCGGTATCACCGTCGATTGCCTGACGGCCGCAGAACACGACGTCCTCGGGGCCGACACCGATCTTATTGACAGCAGCAGCGAGGATCTGGCTGGTCGCGAAGGTATCAGAACCACCAAACTCACGGCCAGAGACCAGAACAGCCTTATCAGCGCCGCGGGCCAGCAGCTCACGGAGCATACCCTCGGCCGGCGGGGGACCCATGGTGACGACAACGACTTCGCAGCCGGTCTCGTCCTTCAGCTTCAGAGCGGCCTCCAGAGCGTTCAGGTCATCGGGGTTGGTGATGGTTGCCATAGAGGCACGGTCCAGAGTACCATCCGCCTTGACAGCCACCTTACCGGAGGTATCAGGAACCTGCTTTACACAAACGATTGCTTTCATTGTAAATCTTGCCTCCCTTACTTCAGCAGCGCGCCGGAAATGACCATCATCTGCACTTCGCTGGTGCCCTCGTAGATCTCAGTGATCTTGGCATCACGCATCATGCGCTCGATGGGGTAGTCACGGGTGTAGCCGTAGCCACCGAACAGCTGCAGGCAGCGGCGGGTCACGTCGCTTGCGGTGCGGGCTGCGATGAGCTTAGCCTGAGCAGCCTCGACGCTGTAGCGGACCTTTGCACCATTCATAGCTTCCTGCTTCTTCAGAGCGGCAGCGTAGACCAGATACTTTGCAGCCTCGATGCGGGCCTTCATCTCAGCCAGCTCGAACTGGGTGTTCTGGAAAGCGGAAATGCTGCGGCCAAACTGCTTGCGCTCCTTGACGTAAGCAACGGTCTCTTCCAGAGCGCCCTCGGCAATGCCCAGAGCCTGAGATGCGATACCGATACGGCCACCGTCCAGAGTAGCCATAGCCAGCTGGAAGCCCTTGCCGCGCACGCCCAGCATACGGTCCTTCGGGATGCGGCAGTCCTCAAAGATCAGCTCGCAGGTGGAAGAACCACGGATGCCCATCTTGTCCTCAGCCTTGCCGACGGAGAAGCCCGGGTCGGTGCGCTCCACGATGAAGGCGGAGCACAGCTTGGTGGGACGGCCCTTCTTGTCGGGCACGATATCGGTGACAGCAATAACGATAAAGACGTTTGCGTAGCCGGCGTTGGTGATGAAGATCTTGGAACCGTTCAGGATCCAATCACCGGTCTCGGGGTCCTGCTTTGCAAAGGTCTGCTGACCCTGTGCATCGGTGCCGGCACCCGGCTCAGTCAGGCCGAAAGCACCCAGCCACTCACCGCTGCACAGCTTGGGCAGATACTTTGCCTTCTGCTCGGGAGTACCATTTTCATAAATAGGAGCAGCACACAGGCTGGTGTGAGCAGAGACGATGACACCGGTGGTGCCGCAGACCTTGCTCAGCTCTTCCACTGCCATGACGTAGGACAGCACATCGCCGCCTGCACCGCCGACCTCAGTCGGGAAATAAATGCCCATCATGCCGAGATACCAGGTCCAGAAACGGCTGCCCCAGAGTGCGGCAATGAATATGCCTGCCGAAAGGTACGGGCCGAGTGCAAGCAGGTTGTTTCGCTTGCTTACTTTCATGCGGATGGTATGGATGACGGAGCCAAGAATGCATGCAAGAATAAATGCCAAAATAATATTTTTTGCGCCTAAGAGCAGGCCTGCATATGCCATGAGTTTGATATCTCCCCCACCGATTGCTTTGCCGGAGGAGAAATAATACAGGCCATACAAAAACAGGCTGACAACGACTGCCCCGATGATATGGGACAGGATATGCCGGAAATCATACACGGTCATGATGATACCGAGCAGTCCCAGAAACAGGTTCTGGGAAACCGGTATCTGATAGGTTCTCTCATCGATGACCGCAATGACAATCAGGGCAGATGTCATGAGACAATACAGCACACTGCTGAACGTGAAACCGCCCGCCATGAAAACGACCACATACAGCACACCATTTAAAGCCTCGATTAATGGGTACTGTATGGAAATCCTAGCACCACATTGCCGGCATCTGCCCCGAAGAATTATGTAGGAAAATACAGGAACCATGTCCCGCCAGCCCAGCTTACGCCCGCAGTTCATACAGTGCGAGGACTGCACGATATTCTCTTTTTTCGGGATACGGAAGATCAGCACATTTAAGAAACTGCCGATGACGATTCCGTATAAAAATATAACAATATAAAGAAAAATCGTAAGTTGGGTTAGCATAAAATTTGCTCCTATTATTTTATAATTACATATCAGATTTCACTTGAAATTTTGCAGAATCATCATCAGATAATCCTTTTAAAGTCACTGTAACTGTGTGATCTGTTCCATATATAATTTCTACATCTGTGACTGTAGTAGCTGAAGCTTCTTTTGACTTAAACTTTTTATGGACATTAGCCCATGTATCATCATATGTCAACTTTTTAATCTGCTCAATAATTTTTGTTTGATCTGCTGATGGAGAAGTCTGAGTATAAACGTCAATCGTTCCTAGCTCAGTTGTTATCTCTCCTGCAACCATTGAATACGCTGATACAGCCGCTGTACTATAACTGCTTAAGATCTGTCTATCTTTTTCAATTTTTGATTTGTTGATATATGGAATTACCTGTGTACCAACAATACCTACCAAAATTGCCATAATTGCGATAACGATAATCAACTCTACGAGAGAGAAACCTTTGTTATCCTTCTTTTCATTCTTTGCTTTCATGTTCTGAAGCAGTTCCATAATTTTCTTCATACCCTTTGTTCTCCTTTTACTAAATATGTTTTTTATGTATCTATCATCACATGTCTCATGGCAGACATGTAACAACCCTTCTTCTGCCTGCGGTCAGGCTCCGATGCTGTCGTACAGGCTGTACATCGGCATCATGATCGCAAGGACGATCGGCACTACGACGAGTGCCATCACGATGATGATGAGCGGTTCCATCGCGGCAAGCAGTGCCTCGGTTGCCGCCTCCACCTCTTCATCATAATATGCTGCGACTTTGTCGAGCATGTCTTCCATATTACCGGTTTCCTCCCCGATCTCTATCATGTGGTAGACCATCGGCGGGAAGACCCCGGAATCTGCCAGTGGTTTCGAGAGTGGGATTCCACGGCTGACCTCTTCGGTCGCATCTTTTAATGCCTGCTTAACCACGGCATTCCCCATCATCTCGGTCACAAGCCCGAGTGCATCCACCAGCTGGACACCGGAGCCCATCAGTGTGGACAGTGTTCGCGTCATGCGCGAGGATGCCGTCTTGATGCTGAGCGGGCCGACCAGCGGTACCTTTAGAATAAATTTTCCCAATATATGTGCCCCACTCTCTGTCTTTTTCCACGCATGGATAAATATGGCAATCCCTGCGATGATGGCAACAATAAAATACCAGCTGTGCACAAAGAAATCACTGACTGCCATGACTGCAAGCGTGATGCCCGGCAGTTTTCCGCCGACTTCGTCAAACTGGGAAGTAAAGGTAGGCACAATCTTAATCATCATGATGGCTACAACAACGATAATAACAAGAATCAGGATGACCGGATAAATCGCCGACTTGATGATCAGCCCCTTCAGGTGAGCCTCTTTTTCAAACTGGCTTCCCACACGGCTGAACGCTTTATCCAGTCCACCGGAGGATTCCCCTGCGGCAACCATCTGCACCATGAGGTTTGGAAAAATCTTCGGGTGCTCCGCCATCGCAACGGCGAGGGTCTCCCCACGCTGTACGGAATCCCGCACTTCTGCGATTGCATTGGCAAACGGTTTGTTCTCGGTCTGCTCGGATAGCATGTCGAGTGCCTCAACGACGGTCACGCCGGCATTTAATACGCTCTCAAACTGGCGGCAGAATACGCTCATTTCGCGGACGCTGACGGCTTTTCCGATATGGATTTCGAGATCTTTGTTAAATGCGTTGGCTCTTGCGATGGAAACGATGGTGTTGCCGCCGGATTTGAGTTCTGCCGAAGCGACCTCCATGTTCATGGCCTCGATGGTGCCGGTTTTTGGTTTTCCATCGGCCCCGACCACTTCGTATTTATAACTTGCCATGTCTTAACTCCTTTTTAAAACAGCTTCTGCTGCATGTTTCCTGTATCCTGTGCATACTCCACGGCATTTGCCGCATCAATTTTGTGCTTCAGATAAAGACTGAATAAGGAATCATCCATCGTCTGCATACCAATCTTCTTGCTTGTCTGCATGATGGATGGAATCTGGTGTGCCTTATCCTCCCGGATCAGGTTTTTGATCGCCGGGGTACCGAGCATGACTTCAAATGCCGCCACACGGGATTTTCCGTCGATCGTCGGCAGAAGTTGCTGCGAAATAACAGCTTCCAAAACCGATGCCAGCTGGGAACGGATCTGATTCTGCTGATGCGGTGGAAACACATCAACAATACGCTCGATCGTTGGTGCCGCACCAATGGTATGCAATGTGGAAAATACCAGATGTCCGGTCTCTGCCGCCGTAATCGCGGTGGAAATCGTATCAAAATCTCTCATCTCTCCCACAAGGATAATATCCGGGTCCTCACGGAGCGCCGCACGGAGCGCATTTCCATAGGAATCGGTATCCAACCCGATCTCCCTTTGGTTTACGATGGACCGGTTATGCTTATGTAAATACTCGATCGGATCTTCGAGTGTAATGATATGTTCGTTCCGTTCTTTATTGATGACATCGATCAAAGATGCCAGTGTGGTGGATTTACCGCTTCCGGTCGGTCCCGTGACAAGGACAAGCCCACGCTTTTTCTTTGTCAGCCCAAGGACAGCTTCCGGCACCCCGAGGTCCTCCGGTGTCGGGATATCGCTTGCCACGATACGCAGTACAGCCGCATAGGAACCTCTCTGGTGGAAAGCGTTGACACGGAACCGTCCCACACGCGTATCCGTGTAGGCAAAGTCCACTTCCCCTGTGGCCTCCATGGTTGCCTTCTGTTTCGGTCCAAACATGGATTCCACCAGTTCTTTGGTCATCGCCGGTGTCAGTTTCTCAAATCCGTCCATTTCATAAAGTGTTCCGCTGATCCTGCACTTCGGCCGTACCCCCACGGTAATATGTAAGTCGGACGCATGATGCGCTTTTGCTATCGAAAGAAGCGTATACATTGACAATTCCATCTGTTTTGCTGCCTTCCCTTCCCTGTTTTATTTAATCCTCTTCGTCATCGTATGCCACACGCTGCACTTCCTCGACGGTGGTGATTCCGCGCAGTGCGTAATCAATGGCACTCATGCGAAGCGTTTTCATGCCATGTGTGAGTGCGATCTCCTCAAGCACATCCGCATTCTCCCCGCGGTTGATCGCCTGCCGCAGGTCTGCCGTGACCGGCATGATCTCATAAATACCGATTCTTCCATAGTATCCGGTTCCGCCGCAGCGGACACATTCTTTGTGCCCCGGTGTGCGGACATTGATCCGTCTGGCGGGATCCTTTATGCCGAGTATTTTTTTCTCTCCTGCGGTTGCCTCCCGGACAATTCCGCATGCCGGACAGACCCGGCGCACCAGACGCTGGGCGATTACCCCGACCACGGAATCCGCAATCAGGTAGTTTTCCACTCCCATATCTGCCAGACGGGTGATGGTATTTGCCGAACTGTTTGTATGTAAGGTGCTGACCACCAGATGTCCGGTGATGGATGCCTTTACCGCAATCTCTGCGGTCTCCTGGTCACGGATCTCCCCGATCATGATGATGTCCGGATCCTGACGCAGGATGGAACGCAGTGCCGAGGAAAAGGTAAGTCCCGCCTTTTCGTTTACCTGTACCTGGTTGACCCCGTTTAAGTTCGCCTCAACCGGATCTTCTACCGTGATGATATTGACACCTTCTACGTTTAATTCATTTAATGCAGTATATAATGTCGTGGACTTACCGCTTCCGGTCGGTCCCGTGACGAGAATAAGCCCGTTCGGATGGCTTAGGATGTGGTCAAATTTTTTTAATTCGTCCTCCGGGAATCCCAGATCCCGCTTGTCCAATGTCAGTGCTTTTTTCTGTGCGAGACGCATAACGACCTTTTCCCCGTAGACGGTCGGAAGCACGGACACACGGATGTCGTATTCCTGCCGGTCCACAATGCTGGTCGCACGACCGTCCTGTGGGCGGCGCTTTTCGGAAATGTCAAGTCCGCTGACAATTTTGATTCTTGCGATCAGTGCGGCATGCAGGCTGATGTCGTGCCGCATGGCTTCGTGCAGCACGCCATCCACACGGAACCGGATCCGCACCTGGTTTTCCATCGGTTCGATATGGATATCGCTGGCTCTCCTGTGGACCGCCTGCTCGATGATCTGTCCTAACAGTTTGACAATCGGTGCCTGCTGGACATTGTTCTCATCGTTTCCACTCCCGGGATCTAGGGCTGCCCTGGCTTTTGCCTGTTCCTGCTTTTCCCTTGTATACTGTTCTGCCACACGCAGGGCTTCTGCATTTCCATAGTAGCGGTCGATGGCTGCCGCAATATCACTCGGGGTTGCAGCAAAACGCTCCACCTGACACCCGGTAATGATGGAAACATCGTCCATCGCCCGGATATCCAGCGGATCGCTCATTGCCACGCACAAAAGATTGGGATTTTTCTCATTGAACTTAAACGGAATCAGATTATACTTCCGCAGCACTGCCTCGTCCAAAAGCCGGATGATTTCCTCTGGGATGCGCAGGGTTGACAGATCGACACTCTGTATTTTCAGCTGGGCCTTCAGTGCCTCTACGATCTGTTTTTCGTCTGTAAACCCCAGATCTATCAGTACCACTCCGAGACGCTCTCCCTGTTTTTCTGTTTTTTGGACCTGTAACGCTTTTACCAGCTGATCCTGCGAAATGACTCCTGCATCCACAAGCAGATCGCCCAGTCGCTTCTTCCGGGCAAACCCTACCAACTTATCCATGTAATACTCCCACTACGTTAATCATTTATTATTTTCGAATAATTTCGAGCAATTAATGATTATTATAACCTTTTTTGTTCTCTATTGCAATCCTTTTTCATGTATAAAATATAACTTTTTTGCATTTGACCGTTTCTTTTTTTGTGCAGATTTCACATCTAGGTCTTTTGTCCTATTTTATTTGCCGTCATTTCCTCCACAAAAATGCCATATCCTTTCGTTGGATCGTTAACAAGCACATGGGTCACGGCACCGATCAGTTTTCCGTCCTGCAGGATCGGGCTTCCGGACAGTCCCTGCACGATTCCGCCGGTCAGCTTCAGCAGGTTCTCATCCTCCACATGAAAACGGATTCCCTTATTTTTATCTCCCGGTGTATAATCAAGATCATCAATTACGATGCGATATGACTGCAGTTCCCCGGACGCATCCGACAGAATTACCGCATCCTTTGTCTGAATCTCCTGTTTGTAACCGACCGGACACAACAGACTTTCGTTTTTCTTTTCTTCCCGGAAGTTTTTCGTCAACGTGCCATAGATACCGATTTGTGTATTGCTGGACACTTCTCCGATCTGGTTGTCTTTCCCATAATAGACAACTCCCTCCAGCTCTCCCGGTGTTCCCCGGACACCTTTTTTGATACCGAGCACCTGTGCTTTGTACAGCCGGCCGTCTGACAGACGGAGCAGGTCTTTGGTCTGTCCGTTTCCGATTCCGTGTCCCAGTGCCCCGAAGTTTCCGTCCTGATCAAAATAGGTCAGCGTGCCGATTCCTGCCATGTCATCTTTCACCCAGAGTCCCAGACGATAGCCTTTGTGTTCTGCTGCCTCAACCGGCTCCACCGATACCTGAATCTGCTCGGCTCCGCGCCACAGGGTCAGCACCACCGGTTGTTCCCCGTACTGATTGATCCGCTCCATCAGTTCTTCTTTTTTCGTGACCGCTTTTCCATTTACAGCAGTAATATAATCCCCCGGAAATACAATGTGTTCTGCCGGCTGCCGGCTGCTTCCGTCCACAGTTTCCACCGGGCCGGATCCCAGCACCAGTACTCCCTGGGCAGCCCCGTAAATGCCCACCACCTGTCCGCTCACGTATAAAGATTTTCCGTTCACCACGGAAACCTGCACCTCTTTCATGGGAAGGATGCCAAACAGATAGCAGGTCAGTGTATATTCCCCCTGCTTCAGCTGGCTGCACGTTTCCACTGCCCGTTCCTGCTTCATTGCCTGAAACGTCCGCTCCCCGATCTGTGCCATAACGGATTGCGGTTTTGTGGACATTGCCAGTGTGACCGGAATTTTTTTGTCCAGTTCCAGTTTCTGCCCCTCCTGCACGTATACATGATCGGGAATGGCATGTATCATGGTGGCATAGGCAAAGCAGCACAGCGCCAGAACATAAATACAGATAATATTTTTGAATATACGCATATAAAAAGACCGCATGCCAAAGGTTCTCCTATCTTCTCGGATACCTTTAGTATGCGGACTTTGGTTTTATCTATTCGTATTTTTCTGCCAGACGTTTCATCTCGCGTGCGTTTTGTAAAACCGTATCCGTGATCTCCACGCCGCCAAGCATCCGCGCCAGTTCCTCGATACTTTCCTCTTCCCGCAGCGGATGAATCCGGGAAACCGTGGACGCATGCTCCACCGATTTTTCAATCAGGAAATGGGCATCTGCCATGGCAGCAATCTGCGGCAGATGAGTGATGCAGATGATCTGGTGCGTCTTTGCCAGCAGTTTCATCTTCTGCGATACCATCTGTGCCGTACGCCCGCTGATTCCACTGTCAATCTCATCAAAGATCAACGTCGGAATCTCATCCGTATCCGCCATGACGGTCTTGACCGCGAGCGCAATACGGGAAAGTTCTCCGCCGGAAGCGACCTTTCCCAGAGGCTTTAACGGTTCTCCCGGATTGGTGGAGATCATAAATTCTGCCTCATCCCAGCCTCCGGCACTGTACTCCGTCTTCCGGAATTCCATCGTAAACTGCACATCTAAAAAATTCAGATCTTCAAGTGCCTGTGCAATCGCTTTCGTCAATCCCTTTGCCGCTTTCTTCCGGATTTCGGAAACCTCTGCACACAGTCCGTCCAATTCTTCTTTCTTCCGGTTCATGGAAGTTAAAAGATCATTTAAGTATTTATCATAATCCTGTAATACGGCAATACGCTTTGTTTTTTCTTCCGCTGACTGCAGAATCTCTTCCATCGTATTTCCATACTTGGATTTCAGGTGATTGATCTCATCAAGCCTCTTTTCGGTCTGATAAAAGACTTCGTCATCAAATTCCTCCCCCGACAGGTAGGAAGAAATCTCATGATTGAAATCGCTCAGCAGATTATCAATATCGGTAAGCATCTGTTCCATCTGCGCAATGCGCTCCTCATATGCCGAAACCGAACTGACTTCCCGCAGGGCACGGCTGACGAGTTCCGATGCATTCTCTCCGGTACCGCCGTCTCCCCCGGTAGCTGCACCGGCAGCCGATATGGCATCCATGATCTTTTTTGCGTTTGCAAATCTGCGATACTGTTCTTCCAGCCGGGTATCCTCCCCGACGGAAAGCTGTGCCTCTTCGATTTCCTTTACTTCATACGCAAGAAACGACAACTCTCTGGCGCGCTCCTCGGTATCCAAAGACGAGGACTCCCACTCTTTTTTCAGTTTCCGGTATTCCTGATAACAGGCGGCAAGACGCTCTTTTTTTTCTCCCAGCACGTCTTTTGCATAGGCATCGAGGATTTCCAGATGTTTCTTTTTGGAAAGAAGGGACTGGTGCTCATGCTGTCCGTGAATATCGATGAGCAGAGACGCCACCTCTTTTAACCGGGAAGCAGACACTGCTTCTCCATTGATCCGCGCAATTGCCCTTCCGGAAGTTATCTTACGACTTAATATTACTGTTTCATCCTCTGTTTCTATACCCAGTTGCCGGATTGCATCCAGAACCTTTGGGTTTTCAACCGAAAAGACCAGCTCCACAAGTGCGGTCTCTTCGTTATCCCGGAGCAGTTCCTTTGGAACCTTCTCTCCGAGTGCCAGTGCAACCGAACCAATGATGATGGATTTACCGGCACCGGTCTCTCCTGTCAAAATATTAAGTCCTTCTTTAAATTCTACCTCTGTCTCTGTAATAAGAGCGAGGTTCTTCACATGTAGATTTTGTAACATACATTCTCCTTCTACTTTTCCGAAGCATTTTTATTACTGTTCTACAATTTTCCGAAGCTTTTTCATGATGTGCACCGCGTCATCGGACGTACGGATCACACACAGAATCGTGTCGTCTCCTGCAAGTGAGCCGACAATCTCCTGCATACGCATGGCATCTACTGCAGCCGCAACGGCTCCCGCCAGGGCAGCAGCCACAGCCATGGCCATGCCGGATACGGTCTTGATTACCAGGATATTCTGCGCCATGTCCATGGACATGTATCCGTCCTTAAGGATGCGGATATATTTGATGGCGGATGTCCCTCTGGGGCTCTCCAATACCATGTAGCGCTGTCTGCCGCTCTCTGACTGCATCTTGGTCAGCTTCAGTTCACGGATATCACGGGATACGGTTGCCTGGGTAACCTGAAACCCTTCTTTTTCAAGATATGCGGACAATTCCTCCTGTGTTTCCACATCTTTTTTCTGAATCAATTCGAGTATCTTTGCCTGTCGTGTTGTTTTCATATGTCCTCCTTTGCGTCCTACGGTCTCATCTTTTTCCTCAGTATTTCCAGGAAACTCTGGTTACTGATTTTGCAGATCCAGATGGTACTTTGTGCCTGTGCAATCCGCACACGGTCTCCCACGTGCAGATGCTCCGGTGTGTCCCCGTCAAAGCTGACACATGCCGTCTCGTCCTTTTGAAACCGTCTGCTTCCCATCTTAATCTCCACAACATCCTCCGCTCCAAACACAATGCTTTTGGAGTTTAAGTCATGTGCATTGATCGGTGTCAGAAGAAGTACCCTTGCTTTCGGGTCCACGATCGGACCTCCGGTGGAAAGATTATACCCCGTGGAACCGGTCGGTGTCGCAACAATCACGCCATCTGCGTGGTAAGTTGTCAGATATTCCCCATTGACATACACATTTAAAAGCAGCATGGACAGATCCCCGGACCAGTGGATCACGACATCATTCAATGCCATATGTGCGCCGTTTCCGCCAATTTTTTCGCCGGTCAGAACAATCCGCTCTTCCATGATGCAATCATCCTGCATCAGACAGTCGATGGCATGAAATACGGTAGCTTCCTCAAGCTCACACAGATACCCCAGTGTCCCAAGGTTGACACCGATCAGCGGAATCTGCAGTGCCTCCACCTTGGTTGCTGCGCGGATTAACGTGCCGTCTCCGCCGAGAACAAGGATACATTCCGTGTCTGCCGGAATCTCGGAAAGTGCAAAATCTTTCTGGTTATCATCCTCCACATTGCTGACACAGATTGCAGCACTGCCGCCCTTTTGTTGTATGTACGAGACAATTTCGTTTGAGAGTGTCAGATCACGATCTTTGTACCGGTTCGTGATCAGCATAAATTTACGCATCTACTTATCCAATTCTCCGTGTGCTGCTTCCACAACTGCGTGAATATCCACGGATTCCTCCTTTATTGCTTCGTCCGATTTTTCAATATGCACGAGATACTCGATGTTTCCCTCCGGTCCCTTGATCGGTGAGTATTCCAGATGGTGTACCGAAAATCCGTTTTCCAGTGCAAAGGTAATGATCCTCTCGATCACTTCCTCATGAACGGCCTTATCACGTACCACGCCTTTCTTTCCCACTTTTTCCCGTCCAGCTTCAAACTGTGGTTTGATCAGACATACCATCTGTCCGCCGTCCTTTAACAGTGCATATGCCGCCGGGAGCACTTTGGTCAGGGAAATAAATGAGACATCCACCGAAGCAAAATCGAGCACATCATCGATATCTTCCGGTGTGACATAGCGGATGTTTGTTTTTTCCATACAGACAACCCTTGGGTCCTGGCGCAGTTTCCATGCAAACTGGCCATATCCCACATCGACGGAATACACTTTCTTTGCCCCGTTCTGCAGCATGCAGTCCGTAAACCCGCCCGTCGAAGCCCCGATGTCCATGCACACCATGCCATCTAAGGAAATGGAAAAATGTGTCATCGCTTTTTCCAGTTTCAGACCGCCGCGGCTGACATATTTCAATGTATTTCCGTGGATCTCAATCGGAGCATCCTCTGCAAAAGTACTTCCCGCCTTATCCTCCCGGTTATTGTTGACAAATACATTGCCTTCCATAATCATGGTCTTTGCCTTTTCCCGCGATGGTGCCAGACCACGTTTTACAAGAAGTACATCCAATCGTTCTTTCATAATTCCTCCGGTAATTCTGCTAATATTTTTTCCGTCACGGAATCTGCATCCAGTCCCAGTGCTTTTTTTAATTCGCCAACACTTCCATGTTCCACAAAGCAGTCAGGAATTGCAATCCTGAGGACCTTTGTATGCAGTGCTTCTTCCTCCAGAAATGCAGCCACATGCTCTCCAAATCCCCCGCTTGCCACGTTCTCTTCCATCGTCACAAGAAGCGGATGGGATTCTGCCAGTTTCCGCAGGCAGTTTTTATCCAGTGGCATGGCAAATCTTGCATTTACCACCGTTGTCGGGATTCCTTTTTCTGCCAGTTTTCTCCTTACTTGCCAGGCGGTTTCCACCATCGAACCGATTGCAAAAAGTGCAGCGTATGTACCCTCGGCGAGTACTTCCGCACAGCCTTTTTGAATCGGTGCCCGCTGATCTTTCCAGAGATCGCAGGCTTCTCCGCGCGGATAACGGATCGCCACCGGTTCCTCTGCAGCAATCGCATACTTGAGCATATCGGAAAGCTCCCATTTGTTTTTCGGAGCCATAACCGTCAGGTTCGGAATACTTGACAGATACGACAGGTCAAAAATTCCCTGATGCGTGGCGCCATCCTTTCCGACTAATCCTGCACGGTCTACGGCAAACACAACCGGGAGATTCTGTGCACACACATCATGTAATACCTGGTCATAGGCACGCTGTAAAAAGGAAGAATACACCGCAAATACCGGTTTGAGTCCTGCCTTTGCCATACCGGCCGCAAACGTCACCGCATGCTCCTCTGCAATTCCCACATCAAAAAAACGTTCCGGAAAAAGATTTTTAAATCTCTTTAAACCGGTTCCGTCTGCCATCGCTGCGGTAATCGCAACCACCTTCGGCTCCCGCTCCCCCATTTTGCGCATGACTGTGGAAAACACATCCGTGTAATGCGCTTTTTCCTGATGATACAGCGGAACACCGGTGTCAATGTCAAACGGTCCCGTTCCATGGAAGCGCGCCGGATGACGCTCGGCAGGAAGATATCCCTCTCCCTTGATCGTGCGTACATGAACCAGCACCGGACCGCGCACACGCTTTGCTTCCGCAAGCACTTTTCGGATTTCTTTTATGTTGGTGCCATCCACCGGGCCTAAATATGTGATCCCCATATTTTCAAAAAACATTCCCGGAACAAACAACTGTTTGATACCGCTTTTGGCATTCCGGATCCGTTTGACCATCCGTTCCCCCACAACCGGAATCCGGTTCAGTGAATTTGTCACACCGTCTTTTAAATCCAGATAGGCATCCGAGGTGCGGAACGAATTCAGATACTGGTTCATTCCTCCCACATTTTCGGAGATCGACATCTGGTTATCATTTAACACAATAATAAAATTGGTTTTCATGCGGGAAGCATTGTTCATTGCTTCGTATGCCATACCGCCGGTCAGTGCCCCGTCTCCGATCACAGAGACCACATAATAATTGTCACCGGTCAGTTCCCTCGCCTGCGCCATGCCAAGTCCTGCGGAAATGGACGTGGAGCTGTGCCCGGTATTGAATGCATCCGCCGGGTCTTCCTGCGTCTTTGGGAATCCGCTCATCCCGCCATACTGCCGTAAAGTGACAAACCCCAACTTACGCCCGGTTAAAATCTTGTGCGTGTAGGACTGATGTCCGACATCCCAGATAATCCGGTCTCTCGTCAGGTCAAATGACAGATGAAGCGCCATCGTCAGTTCAATCACACCCAGATTCGATGCCAGATGTCCTCCGGTTTTTGCAATATTTTCCACCAGAAAATCACGGATTTCTTCCTGTAGCTCCTCCAGTTCTTCCTCGTTTAGTTGTTTGATATCATTTACTTTTTTTATCCGATCTAAAACCATGTTGCCCTCGAAAAATTAATGATCCCTGTTGATCAAATAGAAAAACAGGTCATGCAGAAACGTATGCTCTCCTTCAAATTCATCCAGTATCTTTATTGCTTCCCCGGAAAGCCGCTCTACATCCTTTTTTGCCTGCTCCAGCCCCTCAAATGTCACATAGGTTGCCTTCTCATTTTCCGCATCACTGCCGATCGGTTTACCGAGTTTTTCAAAAGATCCCGTGACATCGAGAATATCATCCTGAATCTGAAAGGCAAGTCCCAGCTTTGCTCCGGCTTCCTGCATACGCGCAACCGACACTTCATCCGCGCCTGCCAAAATGGCTCCGATCATAAGCGATGCTTCAATCAGCGCTCCGGTTTTTAACCGGTAGATAAAGTCCAGCCGGTTGCGGTCGATGGTCTGTCCGGTTTTCTCACTCTCCACATCCACCACCTGGCCGCCGATCATTCCGTATATACCCGCTTTTTGTGCCAGCACGGAAAAAGCCCTGACAATTCTCCAGTCTCCTTCGTTTCTGGTCAGTGCTGCTGCCACGGTCTCAAACGCATAATTTAAAAGGGCATCCCCCGCAAGGATTGCCATTGCTTCCCCGTATACCGCGTGGGTTGTCTTTTTCCCACGCCGGTATTCGTCGTTATCCATAGCCGGAAGATCATCATGGATCAGTGAATAGGTGTGGATCATCTCAATCGCCGCCATAAAATCATCAATTGCCGGATTCGTTCCGTCAAACATCTGGTAAGATGCTTCCATCAGCATCGGCCGCAGACGCTTTCCTCCTGCAAAAACACTGTATTCCATGGCATCGAGCACGGTCTGCTGAAACCCCTTTTCCTGTGGCAGAAACGGTGCGATCCTTGCTTCAATGTCTGCCGCCCTGCGTTTTATTTCCTGTCTGATCTCCATCAGAATTCCTCCAATTTTCCATCCTGGTTCAGTACAAGCATTGCCTTTTCTATCGTATCCAAAGACTGGCCGGCTGCTTTGATCTGTTCCAGTCCCTCTTTGTATAGGGCAAACGAACGGTCTAACGTTACGTTTTCGTCTTCCATCGCATCAAGTATGGCATCGATCTTTGCAAACCGTTCCTCCAGTCCCGGTTCTTTTTTTTCTAATTCATCACTCATTTTTTACTCCTTCGGCTGCCTGAATTTCTGTCACTGCTGCCGTCAGTGTGCCATCCAGCAAATGGATCTGCACGGTATCTTTTTTCCTGATCTGGTGGATGCTCCGCAGTGCCTGATGGTTTCCATCCTCCACGAATGCATACCCGCCACTGAGTTTCTTTACCGGAGAATAACTCTCCAGCGTGCCTGCCAGAAGTGCCAGGCGGTGTCTGCGCTCACGCAGCAGTTCCTCCATGCGTCCGGTCAGTTTCTCTTCATACTCTGCCACTCTTCTCCGGTTTTCATTCATCCGCTGCTGTGGGCTGAGATAGTGCAGGCGCATCCTCTGGTGCTCCAGATGGTTTCTTGCCACGGTTACTTTCCTTTGGAGTTCTTTGTCCATCTGCTGCCGCATGCCAAGCAGTTCCTGCATTGCCT
>OGPX01001133.1_pt1 | contig 18834 bp, 15 predicted proteins | sample 1553101 | NCBI WGS metagenome assembly OGPX01 (sample SAMEA2579964, study PRJEB22360) | human gut metagenome | biome: human gut; feature: human-associated habitat; material: faeces | place: Denmark | collected 2008/2010
ATTGTGAAAAGTTAAAGACAGTAGTGCTTCCGTCCAATTTAAAGAAGATACCGGGGAGTATGTTCGATGGCGCAAATTATCTTGAGAAGATAACAATACCTGAGAGTGTAACAGAAATAGGAGATTTTGCATTTTCAGGATGTAGTTCATTAACAAGTATTGTAATACCTAAGAATGTAAGAAATGTTGGAGTAGGAGTATTCCAGAATGATAGAAATTTATCATATTGTGAGATAAAGAATCCAGATCTTGAAGAGTTTGGAAATGGTTCATTTGACGATTGTGAAAAGTTAAAGACAGTAGTGCTTCCGTCCAATTTAAAGAAGATACCGGGAAGTATGTTTAAGGGGGCAAATTATCTTGAGAAGATAACAATACCGGAAAGTGTAACAGAAATAGGAGATTTTGCATTTTCACGTTGTACATCACTTAAAGAAATTGTAATACCTAAAAATGTGATGAAAATAGGAGTAGCTGCATTCTATAAAGGAACAAATCTTGAATCGGTCACAGTAAAGGCTCCGGAAGTAGAGTATGCAGGAGATAGTGTATACAATGAAGATCCAAAAGTTACACTTCACTGTTATATTGACTCAACATCTGTTGCATATGCAAAAAAATATGGCATCAAGTATGACACATCATTAGGAAAAAAACCTGTAGTATTAAACGGAATTGCAAGAAGTACAGATGGAAACTGGTATTACTATAAAAATAACAGTGTAGATTCATCATACAATGGACTTGCACAGTACGGCGGTTCATGGTGGTATGTAAAGAGTGGAAAAATTGATTTTTCAGCTACAACACTTTGCAAATACAATGGAACATGGTGGTATGTAAACAAAGGAAAGGTTAATTTCTCAGCATCAACACTTTGTAAGTATGGAAACAACTGGTATTATGTATCAGGTGGCAAAGTGGCATGGGGAGCAACAGGTCTTTGCAAATACAACAAGACATGGTTCTATGTACAAAAAGGAGTAGTAAATTTCAAAGCAACAACACTCTGCAAATATAACGGGGTATGGTGGTATGTAAGAAATGGTGTTCTCAACACATCTACAACACTTTGTAAATACGGAAATGCATGGTACTGCGTATCAGGTGGTAAAGTAGCATGGAATTACACAGGACTCTGCAAATATGGCAGTGCATGGTACTATGTACAGAAGGGTGTAGTAAACTTTAAGGCAACAACACTCACAAAATACGCTGGAACATGGTGGTATGTAAGAAATGGTGTGCTTAACACAAGCACAACACTCTGCAGATACGGAAACAGCTGGTTTGCAGTAAGTGGCGGCAAGGTCGCATGGGGCTACACAGGAAAATTGAAATACAATGGTTCTTACTTTAATGTAGTAAAAGGAATTGTGAAATTCTAAAAATATGGCATATAACAATGCATACATAATTTCATAAATGTAAAAAATATGAAATCCCGCATCACAAACGTGGTGCGGGGTTTTTTGTCGTAAAAAATATATTTTTGAAACTATATTGAAAAATGCTGCGACCTAAATCTTGTAAATGATAAATAGTGGAAAGGAGACGTTAAAATGTGCAGAACAATGCAGAGATAAGAAACCGGGATAAGCCGGATGCTGAAAAGATGCAGCAGCTGAAAAAACAGCTGATGGTCATTCCATGCCGTATAGATTTCGGTAAAAACGGAGTATATGACGCAATGCTGATCGGAAAAACAGTCTATTTCAAAAATGGATCGTGGTGGCTGGTGCGTGATGGAGTAGTGGATTTTTCAACAACGACATTTAAATACAATGGCTCCTGGTGGTATGTGAAAAATGGAAAGGTAGACTTTACATGGACAGGATCATACAACTATAATGATAGATGGTATGCTATAAGAAAAGGCAAAGTAGATTTTTCAAGGCCAGGAAATGTAGTGTTTTTTCATTAAACGTAGGGAAATTAACAATTGACCATCCGAAAGCTACATATTACAATTAATTTACTTAAAAAGTCCGTCGAGGAGGTCACATATGAAAAAATTTTTAAAATCTCTACTAATCCCATTAGTCTCTTTTGCTATCGCAGCTGCAGTATTTCCAGCAGGCACATCTTTGCTTGACAGCCAGACTGTACTTGCGGATACAACTGCTGATACCTCGATCAAAAACGGATTATTTCATGAGGGCACGGACTGGAATTATTATGTAAACGGAGAAATTGCCACAGGCACAACAACACTTGTGAAATATAATGGGAACTGGTGGTATGTCAGAAACGGAAAGATCGATTTTGACAGCCATACGTTATGTAAATACAATGGAAACTGGTTTTATGTAAGCGGCGGAAAAGTAAACTTTAATGCTACAGGCCTGTGCAAATACAATGGAAGCTGGTTCTATGTAAAAAACGGCAGGGTGGACTTTGGTGCAACAACCCTGTGCAAATATAACGGAAACTGGTTCTATGTAAAAAACGGCATGGTGGACTTTAGTGCAACAACCCTGTGCAAATATAACGGAAACTGGTTTTATGTGAGCGGTGGAAAGGTAAACTTTAGCGCAACAACTCTTTGTAAATATAATGGAAACTGGTTTTATGTGAGCAACGGAAAAGTAAACTTTAATGCTGCCGGTTTATGCAGATACAATGGAAACTGGTTTTACGTGAGCGGTGGCAGGGTAAATTTCTCCGCCACAGGATTATGCAGATATAACGGCTCATGGTGGTATGTCAGAAACGGAGTTGTAGATTTTGGTGCCAGAACATTGTACAGATACAACGGGATCTGGTGGTACATAAATGGTGGAAGGATTGATTTTGGCGCCCGCACATTATGTAAATATAACGGAACATGGTGGTTTATAGAGAACGGACAGATAAACTGGTCTGAAAATGCCAGAACATTAGTTAAATACGGCAGCAGCTGGTATTATGTAAATGGCGGAGTAGTAAACTGGAGATACAGCGGAAAATGTGTTTATGGTGACTACGAATATACAGTTGAAAACGGAGTGGTGGATTTTGGCGCACAGATCACAAAAAACGATCCATTCGCAAAATACATGAAGGCAAATCCGGCCAGATCCGGTGTACAGGGCACAGTAAATGCCATTGCAGATAATGGTACTGGAAGAAAATATCCTGTAAACTATACAAATGCAGATATAAGTGGAATCATCGGATATTATGTTACAGATTTTAATAACGATGGCAGTGATGAAATGCTTGTGGTCAGACATTCAAGTGAAGATGATCTTATCTTTGAACTATACAAAAAAGATGGAAACAGCTGTGTAAAGACAGCACAGACATCCGTTATAGATGGCGGTGTCAGATCATTTAACGAAAAGACCGAGAAAATAATGCTCTGCGAGCGTTACGGTAAAAAATATATTTTCATGCAGTTCCACAATTCGGATTCGGCATTTTGTGATGGATATTACAGAGGCTTTGCACTTCTTCACGTAAGTGGATCAGGATTTATAATGGATGCCAATGATGTATTTGCCGGCTCAAGTGACTGGCAGGAAGATAAGGGCTACATGAACAGCATCGGAAGGGTATGCAGCACACTGGATATATCGCTAAAGTATGATAACCAGATATATGGGCTTGCAGAAGCTGCAAATTATACGGATTATATGTCCGGATACAAAGTATTTGCAGGAATAGAGACAAAAATGTCTATAAACCGCGACACCCTAAGGAAGAAACAGCAGGAATTAACAAATGGGTCAATAACAAGCTTTGAACTGGCAAAAATATACATAATTGGAGAACAGTAACAGTTTATACTGATGTGCGGTAGTACCGGTATATAAAAAATACTAAATGATGTGCAAAAAGTACTAGAAATTTCCTCCATGACATATTATAATTTAATTAATTACTTAAGATTACTTAAGATTTTTTAAAGTAATAATTGTGAATATAATATGTCAGGAGGATTTTTATGTTAAAGAAAAAGATTGTGGCAATTGCTGTTTTAGGCAGTCTGATAGTGTCATTATTCACGGGCTGTTCATTCACAGCAAAAAAAGAAGCAACCGAAATATATTTCTTGAGTTGTAAACCGGAAGTAAAAGCAGTCTGGGAAGAGGTTTCTGAAGCATATGAAAAGGAAACCGGTGTAAAACTTAAAGTACTTACAGCAGCAGATGGAAACCATGAGAGGACATTAAAGGCAGAACTTGCAAAAAAGGATTCGCCTACGATGTTCCAGATAAACTGACCTGTAGAATATCAGAAATGGAAAAATTACTGCCTTGATTTAAGTGGTACAGATTTATATTCATGGATGCTCGATAAGAACATGGCTGTAACGGATGGTTCAGGCGTGTACGGCATACCATACGTTGTTGAGGGTTATGGAATTATTTATAACCAGGCTATAATGGACAAATATTTTTCATTATCAGGCAGAGCCACGACATATACATGTGTTGATGAAATAAATGATTTTGCAAAATTAAAAGAGGTAGCCGAGGATATGCAGGCTCATAAGAGTGAGCTTGGGATCGAGGGCGTATTTGCATCTACATCATTCGCACCGGGAGAGAACTGGAGATGGCAGACACATCTTTTGAACATTCCTATGTACTATGAGTTTAAGGATAAGGGTGTGTCAGATTCGGACACATTTGATTTTACATATAGTGATAATTATAAAAATATTCTTGACCTTTATATGGATAATTCATGCACAGACAAGAGCGATCTTGGAAATAAAACAGTTGAGGATTCGATGAGCGAATTTGCACAGGGCAAGGTTGCAATGGTCCAGAACGGAAACTGGGGATGGACGCAGATTGAGAGTGCTGATGGTAATGTTGTGTCAGAGGATCAGGTTAAATATATGCCGATTTATACAGGTATGCCGGATGAGGAAAATCAGGGACTTTGTATAGGTACAGAAAACTACATCTGTATTAATTCACAGGTAAGTGAAGAAAAACAGCAGGCATCGATAGATTTCCTTGAATGGCTTTATAGTTCGGATGAAGGAAAGGCTTTTGTGACAAATGAATTTGGATTTATCCCACCATTTAATACATTCGACGAATCTGAATATCCAGCGAACCCTCTTGCAAAAGAAGTATTAAACTATATGAATGATTCATCAAAGGAATCAATATCATGGAACTTTGTTGCCATGCCAAGCCAGACGTTTAAGGATGATCTGGGAACAAATCTGCTCAGTTACGCGACTGGAGAGCTTGATTGGAATTCTCTGGTCAATATGACAAAGGCTGAGTGGGCATCAGAGAAACAGAAAGCGGGGGAGGAGTAAGATATGAAAACAATAAAATCAAAGGTGGCAACACTCATAGCTTCAACTTCTGTAATACTTATAGTTGCAGTTCTTGCTGTCTCACTTACAGTAATGAAAAATAATGTAGTAACTATGTGCGAAAACTATCTGTATGATACATGTGTATCAGCATCTAACACATTATATGAAAGCTTTTATGGGGATACAGAACAGATAAACATGGACGTAAGGATACAGTATATTTTGTACAATGTAGGAATACAGGATATGGATTCGAGCAAGGCATACCTTGTTGACAAAAGTGGAAATTTTCTTTATCACGATGATCCGGACATGATAGGAACGCAGATGACAGGTAACAAGGTAATACAGGATGTGCTTGACCAGCTGAATTCTACAGGGGTAATGCCTACAGCAGACGTAAAAGAGTGTAAAGTAGATGGCGCATAGAAATATGTTGCCTATATGTGTACGGTAAACGACTGGGTTGTTTATGTTGAAGCTGACAAAGATGATGTACTTTCATCAATTACTACGATTATCACAAGCTCTCTGATCGTAGGAGGATTGTTTATTCTTCTAGCGGTTGTGATCGGTATTATTGTGACAGGAAAGATAACAAAACCTATAACAAAACTTACAACTGTGATCAATGATATTTCAGAGCTTAATATGACGGATGAACATGAAATCCCGATTACAAAAGATGAGATCGGTGTCATGGGAGCTGCTGTTGCAAGGATGAAGCATCAGCTGCAGGAAATTGTCGGGGATCTGAATGGAATATCAGGAAAGCTTGTGTCTGATTCTAACACACTTTATGATATTTCCGAAAATGTAACAGAGGCATCCACAAACAACTCGGCTACAAACGAAGAACTTGCAGCGAGCATGGAATCTACATCACAGTCTACAGAAAACGTAACAAACAGTGTACAGGATATGAACAGCAGTGCCATTGAAGTAGCAAACAAGATAAATGAGGGTACAAACCTTACATCAAGTGCAATGGACAAAGCTCAGGAAATCCATGAAAGAACACGTCAGGCAAGAGAAGAAACATTAAAGGTATATGATGAGATTAAGGGAACCTCTGAACAGGCGATAATACAGGCAAAGGAGGTTCAAAAGATCAATGAACTTGCCAATGCTATCCAGGAAATTGCTGATCAGACAACACTTCTTTCACTCAATGCTTCGATAGAGGCTGCAAGAGCCGGAGAGCAGGGAAGAGGATTTGCAGTCGTGGCAAGCGAAATTGCAAACCTTGCATCAGAATCAACTGCGACAGGTGCAAATATTGTGACTATAGTTGCCCAGGTTAACACATCTGTCGAGACACTTACAAAATGTCTTGTGGATGCACTTGAGTTCCTTGAAAATAAAGTAATGAACGATTATGACGCATTTATGGAATCTTCTGACGAATACAGCAGTGCAGCAAAGAACATCGAGGATTTCATGAATCAGGCAAATGAAGAAGTAGATCAGCTTAAGAGTGCTATAAGCAGCATTACTGATGCAATGGATTCAATAAACAGAAACATCAATGAATGTTCGATCGGAATAAACGATATAGCAAACAAAACAACGGAAGTTGTAGAACTTACAAGCGAGAGCTTCGAGCGTTCAAATAACTGTAAGACATCGGCATCAGAGCTTCAGGATATTACCTCAAGATTCCATATATGATCACACTGATCTGGCAGCTGGTGAAGCTGTATATGTTCAGGATATGGTACTAGTATAGCGTTTTTTAATTAACTACACCATATCAGTCGCATTCCGCGACTGGTAAATATGGCTGAAGTGTGTAAAAATAGTCATATCAGATTAGGGGATCATAAAGGAGGAAATAAGAGGTACAAATGTCAGAAGGAGTATTGGAGGCAAATGGGGGACTGCCTGGACAGTATATTGATGGCATAATAGACATAATAGGCGAAAGCCATAATGTACAGATGTATTATCAAAACGAAATATTAAGGCAGATTTTGTTCAACAAGAATGAACTAACAAGTGAGCAGATGAGAGAACTCATATATTCATATGGAAATTCGCTCCACGCAAAGGATACGATAGGCAGAAGAGTGTTTGTAAAGCTTGCAATGTCAGGATATACACACTGAATATGCCTCATAAAGTGGTCAGAAAGTTACCGGAAAAAACGGTTGCTTTTTGACCATTTTTCTTGAGTTAAAGAATATAAGGTGTTATACTTTTTAAGAATTATATAAATAACACAATATTAAACGAACAAGTTTGATTAAATATCAATTGTGAAAAGAGGATCAAAATGAACATTGTAGTACTTGCAGGTGGACTGAGCACAGAAAGAGATGTTTCCTTCAAGACAGGAAGCATGGTTGCAAAAGCTCTTAAGGAGAATGGACACAAAGTTATACTATTAGATGTATTTATGGGATACAGCGATAAGGAAGAGGATCTGACAGGTATATTTGACCGTGCGGATGAGATAAGCGTAAAGGTCAGTGATATACCTACAGTTGCGCCTGATCTTGCAAAGGTTAAAGCTTCACGTAAAGATCAGTCGGCATGTTTCTTTGGACCAAACGTTATAAAAATGTGCCAGATGGCAGATATTGTATTTATGGCGCTTCATGGAGAAAATGGTGAGAATGGAAAGATCCAGGCTGCATTTGATCTTTTCGGGATCAGATATACAGGCAGCGATTACTTAAGCTCTGCAATCGCAATGAACAAAGAGACATCAAAGCAGTTTTTCCTTGCAAATGGAATCCCTGCTCCAAAGGGAATCTCTATGACAAGAGATACTAGGGAAGATGATGTAACAAAGCTCGATCTTACTTTGCCATGTGTTGTAAAACCATGCTGTGGTGGTTCAAGTATAGGTGTTACCATAGTAAGAAATGCAGACGAATTCAAGGCTGCACTTGACGATGCATTTAAGTGGGAAGACGAACTCGTTATCGAAGAGTATGTAGAGGGAAGAGAATTCTCTGTCGGAGTTATTGAGGGGAAAGCACTTCCTATAATAGAGATCGCACCTATCGCAGGATTCTATGACTATAAGAATAAATACAAAGCTGGCAGCACAGTAGAGACTTGTCCGGCAGAACTTCCGGATGAAGTTACAAAGCAGATGCAGCATTATGCAGAGGAAGTTGCCAGAGTTATCGGACTTGATACATATTCCAGATCTGATTTCCTATTAAATGACAAAAACGAAATGTTCTGTCTCGAAGCAAATACACTTCCAGGTATGACACCGACAAGCCTTCTTCCACAGGAGGCAGCAGCAGTAGGTGTTAATTTTAACCAGCTATGTGAGCATTTGATCACAATATCGCTCAAAAAATACGAGGTGTAAAATGTCAGATCAATACATGAAAAATCTTACATTTGAAAATATTGCCAAAGCCTGTGAAGGAGAATATATAGGTGACGAGGCACTGCTATCAGACCGCATAAAAGGAGTTGTTATTGACAGCAGGCTTGTTGAGGAGGGATACCTTTTTATACCGGTAAAGGGCGAAAAAGTCGATGGACATAAATTCATCCCTGATGTTTTTCAAAAAGGTGCCGCTATAGTCCTTTCAGAGAAAAAACTTGAGGATCCGGCAGGTCCATATGTGCTTGTCGATTCTACGACAGAGGCGATGAAAAAGCTTGCTGCTTTTTACAGAAAAAGTCTTGACATAAAAGTTGTTGGGATTACAGGAAGTGTCGGAAAGACCAGTACAAAAGAGATGATCTCATCTGTTTTGGAGCAAAAATACAGCGTACTGAAAACTGCCGGAAACTTCAATAATGAGATAGGTCTTCCGCTTACGATTTTCAGGATTCGTGATGAGCATCAGGTAGCAGTTCTCGAGATGGGAATATCTGATTTTGGCGAGATGCACAGGCTATCTGCAATGTCATGTCCCGATATAATGGTGATCACAAATATAGGATATTGCCACCTTGAATTTTTAGGTGACAGGGACGGAGTACTCAGGGCAAAGACAGAGTGTTTTGAGCATATGATGCCGGATGCATCGGTAGTGTTAAACGGTGATGACGATAAGCTTGCGACAAAACAGACTGTAAACGGAAAGCCTGTTGTATTTTATGGTAAAGAACAGTCAGAAGAAGGCTGTGGTGATAACAGCCAAAACGACAATGGCAATAAAGCATATGCTGCAGCAGTTACAAAATCAGTATACACGACCGGTATACAAAATCTCGGATTTGACGGAATGAAAGCGCATTTTGTCACACCACAGGGAGAATTTGATGCGCAGATACATATTCCTGGTGAACACAACGTATACAATGCAATGGCAGCAGCTGCGGTAGGTCTTAAACTCGGACTTACTGTTGACGAGATAAAGAATGGCATTGAGGCTGCAAAAACTATAGCAGGAAGAACAAACTTTATAAAGCATAACAACATGACTATAATAGACGACTGCTATAATGCAAATCCTGTTTCCATGAAGTCTTCGATAGAAGTCTTATCCCATGCAAGCGGCAGGACTATAGCTGTTTTAGGTGATATGGGAGAACTCGGAAGTGATGAGGAAAAACTTCATTATGAGGTTGGCGAAGCAGTCGGAAATGATCATATAGATGCCCTGTTTTGTGCGGGAAGTCTGGCAAAACAATACGCACAGGGCGCACAGAAAACGGACAGTAATGTTGATGTGCACTACTTTGAAAAACGAGAGGATATGACAAACGAACTTCTTTCATATGTAAAAGAAGGAGATACAATACTTATAAAGGCTTCGCATTTTATGGAGTTTCCAAAAGTTGTGGAGGCACTTCAGGCATAATTTGCCAAAAATAAGATGCGGTAAGCTTGAATAAATAAATGTACTCTCAGAATGCTTCGTTTGAAGAAGATTCCGAGAGTACATATAAAAGAAAGAGAGAAAAAATATGGCACAGAATCCAATAGTAACAATCACAATGGAAAATGGCGACGTGATAAAAGCAGAGCTTTATCCTGAGATCGCACCAAACACAGTAAACAATTTTATCAGCCTTATCAATCATAATTTCTATGATGGAGTAATTTTCCACAGAGTAATAAAAGGCTTTATGCTCCAGGGCGGAGATCCGGATGGAAACGGAACAGGCGGTCCGGGATATGAGATCAAAGGAGAATTCTCAGGTAACGGATTTAAAAACGATTTAAAACATACAGCAGGAGTACTTTCAATGGCGCGTACCATGATCCCTGATTCAGCGGGAAGCCAGTTCTTTATCATGCATAAGGATGCACCTCACCTTGATGGAGAGTATGCAGCATTCGGCAAAGTGACAGAAGGCATGGATGTTGTAGACAAAATCGCATGTGTGACAACAGATTATATGGATCGTCCGCTTGAGGATCAGAAAATGAAAACAGTAACAGTTGAAACATTTGGTGTTGAATATCCGGAACCGGAGACTGTATAATGATCATTCTTATAGAGGAGGCAGGCAGAAAGCTTGTCTCTTTTTGCAATAAAAGAAAAACTGACCGGATGATCTCACTGAAAAACGGAATAGATAAACATGGTCTCGAGGAATTTTTTTCAAAAAATACAATAGACAAAAAGGATTGTGTATGGATCGTCACAGACCGCTCGCAGGTAAAAACAGCCGATGAGGTACATGTTGCTGCGGCAGGACAGATGGACATGGGCACACAATATGCATTTGAAAGCCTTGAAGAGGTCGATGTGCAATACCTTGACAAGATAAGGATGCGTTATAACGGAATACCATGGGTGATAGGATACACAAAGCGGTGCATGATCCGGGAACTTTCACTTTCTGATATCCCGGCACTTTACGATCTTTATGAAAAGCCTGGAATTACAGATTTCGTTGAGCCGTTATATGATCTTGAAAAAGAAACAGAATATCAAAAAAATTATATAAAATATGTATACGGATATTTTGAATATGGTATGTGGCTTGTATTTGACAGGACAGATGAAAAGCTTATAGGAAGAGCGGGGCTTGATAACAGGGAATATGATGGAAAAAGTGAACTTGAGCTGGGATACATAATCGCACCTGAATACCAGGGCAGAGGCTATGCAGCGGAGGTATGTGATTTTATTATAGGATATGCCTGGAAGAATACAGGCTATGACAGCATAAGCTGCTTTATCGAACCGGAAAATACAAAATCCAGGAGACTTGCAGAAAGGCTTGGATTTACTAATTCAGCTAATGTGATCATCGGTGGAAATTATATGGAAAGATGGCAGATTTTTAATAAATAAGTTGAAAAAAAATACTTTTAGAAATAATATAGACTTATAGTTGCTGTTAAGACGCAGTTCTGGCGCTGTGATCAGACTGCGCACCACAGTGTAAATTATGAAGGAGATTGAATAATGAAGAAATATGCATATGGAGTAGACATAGGTGGAACAACTGTAAAGATAGGTTTTTTTGAGACAACAGGAAAGCTTGTAGATACATGGGAGATCCCTACAAGAACTGAGAATGATGGAGAACTCATTCTTCCGGATATCGCTGAATCTATAAAAGAAAATAATGAAAAAAAGAGTATTACAACAGATGATATTGAAGGAATTGGTATGGGTGTACCAGGACCGGTGAAGGATGATGGAACAGTTCTCAAATGTGTGAATTTAGGATGGGGCGTATTCAATGTTGAAAAGGCTCTTTCAGTTATCTGCGGCGGAGTAAAAGTAAAAGCCGGTAATGATGCAAATGTTGCTGCACTTGGTGAGATGTGGCAGGGCGGCGGAAAAGGCTACGAAGACGTCGTTATGATAACTCTCGGAACAGGTGTAGGCGGCGGGATCATCCGTGGCGGAAAAATTGTTGCCGGAACAAATGGTGCAGCAGGAGAAATCGGGCATATGCCTATGATAGATGATGAGTCTGAGTGCTGTGGGTGCGGTAAAAAGGGCTGTCTTGAGCAGTATGCGTCTGCAAACGGACTTGTAAATGTGGCAGAAAAATACATAGCTGCACATAGAACCGTGGAGACGGAGCTTGACCTTAATGCAGGATTTACAGCAAAAGATGTATGCGATGCAGCAAAAGCCGGTGACAAAGCAGGCCTTGCAGCCGTAGAGGAATCAATGAGATTATTGGGAAAAGCCATGGCATCTGTTTCATGTGTGATCGATCCGCAAGTATTTGTAGTTGGTGGAGGTCTTTCAAAGGCCGGAAATATCATTATCGATACAGCTTCAAAATATTACAAAGAATATGCTTTCCACGCAAGCCGTGAGACAGAAATAAAGCTTGCAACACTTGGAAATGCAGCCGGAATGTACGGCGGTGTAAAAATGGTTATAGGGTAACCCGGTATAGGAAAATTAAAATAAGCCATCCATAATACACTAAAATATTGCAATTTGTACAAAAATAAAATATAATATTCCATTATAAAAATGCAATAAGAGGTGAGTTTATTGGCAGATTTTTCAGCAGAAGAATTAGAGCGCATGGCTGACAAAATGCGTTCTGACACAAGTGGTATAAGAGGAACAAGAGATTTTACAAGTCCGGAAGAACTTTTCAATGAATTGTTGGATGAGATAAAAAAGTATCATCCATCTACGGACACAAGCCTTGTAGAGAAAGCATACAGGGTTGCTTATAATGCGCATGAGGGACAGGTGCGCAAATCAGGAGAACCATATATAATACATCCACTATGTGTTGCGATCATTCTTGCTGAATTAGAGCTTGATAAGGAGACTATTGCAGCAGGGCTTCTGCATGACGTGCTTGAGGATACAGTTATGACCGAGGACGAGATGCGTGAGCAGTTTGGTGATGATGTAGTTCTTCTTGTTGATGGTGTCACAAAACTCAAGCATCTGCACCTTACGGATAGCACAAAGGATCCTAAGGATAAAAATGCAGACAGGCTTGAAATGCAGGCAGAAAATCTGCGAAAGATGTTCCTTGCTATGGCAAAGGATATCAGGGTAATAATGATCAAACTTGCCGACAGACTTCATAATATGCGGACGCTTAAATACCAGTCAACGGAAGCACAGATGCGTATCGCCCGTGAAACGCAGGATATCTATTGTCCGATAGCACAGCGTCTTGGTATCAGCAAGATAAAGATTGAACTGGAAGATTTATCGATGAAATATCTTTATCCGGAAGCATATTATGATCTTGTAGAAAAAATCGCATTGCGTAAGACGGAACGTGATAATTATATTCAGGGGCTTGTTGATGATGTTAAAAAATACATTTCTGAGTCAGGCATAAAGGCTGATATATACGGAAGAGCCAAGCATTTTTTCAGTATATACAAAAAGATGGTAAATCAGGACAAGACACTTGATCAGATATATGATCTTTTTGCGATAAGGATTCTTGTTGATTCAATAAAGGACTGCTATGCGGTGCTTGGCATAATGCATGAAAAATACAAACCTATTCCGGGGCGTTTTAAGGATTACATTGCCATGCCGAAGCAGAATATGTACCAGTCCCTTCATTCTACTCTTATAGGACCAAGCGGACAGCCTTTTGAGATCCAGATCAGGACCTATGAGATGCATCGTACTGCTGAGTATGGTATCGCAGCCCACTGGAAATATAAAGAGGCAAATAATGGAAATGCTACGGCAACAACTGTTACCGAGGAGGAAAAGCTAAGCTGGCTCCGTCAGATTCTTGAGTGGCAGCAGGATATGTCAGATAACAAAGAATTTATGAGTCTTTTAAAGAGCGACCTTGATCTTTTTTCTGACAATGTATTTGCATTTACACCATCGGGAGATGTAAAGAATCTTCCAAAAGGGTCTACACCGATAGACTTTGCGTATAGCATCCATTCGGCTGTCGGTAATAAAATGGTTGGAGCAAAAGTAAACGGAAAGCTTGTTACCATAGATTATGTCATCAAAAATGGTGACCAGATAGAGATAATCACGTCCCAGAATTCGAAGGGACCAAGCCGTGACTGGCTCAAAATAGTAAAGAGTACACAGGCGAAAAACAAGATAAACCAGTGGTTCAGGAGCGAGCTTAAAGAAGAAAATATCCTTCATGGAAAAGAGCTTATAGCTAATTATGCAAAAACAAAAGGTATTAATTTCTCAGATATAAATAAGCCGGAATATCAGGAAAAGATCCGCAGAAAATATGGTTTCCATGATTGGAATTCTTGTCTTGCAACAGTCGGACACGGCGGACTTAAGGAAAGCCAGATCGTAAACCGTATGTATGATGAATACAAAAAGGATCATATTGTCCCATTGTCAGATGCGGATGTTATGGACAGTGTAGCGGACAAGCCTCAGGCAGCGCAGCAGCAGACGCAGCAGGGCAGATCCAGAAGCGGAATTGTAGTTCATGGATTATATGATGTAGCGGTTCATTTTTCAAAGTGCTGCAGTCCTGTGCCGGGCGATGAGATAGTAGGCTTTGTCACCAGAGGAAGAGGCATCTCGATCCATAGGACTGACTGTGTAAATATTATAGGTTTATCAAAGCTTGAAAAGCAAAGGCTCATTGAAGCAGAGTGGGAGGATACGGTATACGAAGATGCAAATGCCGAATACCAGGCAGAGCTTAAGATATTCTGTAATGACAGATCAGGATTGCTTGTTGATATATCAAAAGTATTTACAGAAAAAGAAATCAATATAAACGGAATTCATTCTAAGACAAGCAAGCAGGGAATTGCTACGATCGAAGTGTTTTTCAACACAAAAGGAAGAAAACAGATCAACAGCCTTGTTGAAAAGATTAGACAGATAGAAAGCGTTATAGATGTAGAAAGAACCACCGGTTAGGATCCCGGTGGTTTTTTATAAAAATTTAATAGGGGCAGGCACCTAAATAGGAGATTTAAATGACAAATATGAAATTGGAGCATTATGTGGTTGGACCGGTTGAAACAAACTGTTATCTGGTCACAAATACAAAAACGAACGAACTTATAGTTATAGATCCGGGTGAAGAGGCAGATATGCTTATATCGAAAATAAAAGCTTCTGGGGCAAAGCCAGCTGCAATTCTTCTTACTCATGCGCATTTTGACCATATTACAGGGGCTGCGGCTGTTGCAGGAGAGTTTGGAGTAAAAATATATCTGCATGAGAAGGATAGGGATACACTTGCAGATACACAGATGAATGCCAGCTGGATGATCGGGCATCCGATGACTTATACAGCGGATATTTTTGTGAAAGATGAGCAGGAACTTGAGATAGCAGGGTTTAAGATAAGAGTACTATTCACGCCTGGACATACGCCAGGAGGCTGCTGTTACTATTTTCCATATGAGGACGTTGTATTCACAGGAGATTCACTGTTCTGTGGTTCGATCGGAAGAACAGATTTCAAGGGAGGCAGTATGTCCGATCTTGTCAGAAGCGTAAAAGAAAAACTTATGTCACTGCCGGATAAAACAGCAGTATATCCGGGACATAACGAGTCATCAACAATCGAAAATGAGAGGATGTTTAACCCATATCTATGATAGTAGTAATTTTTAACAAACCGGATTTTGAATATGATGTACACTCACTTTTAAAAGAATTTTTCCCTCAGGAAGATGTGCAGATGTATTACAGCTGTCCGCCGGAAGAGGTTTCGGGCAGAAATCTTGCATGTACACATCATGAGATGACAGGTGACGGTAAAAAAGAATTTGCTGATGCCGACCAGGTGTTCAGGATCGATTATGTGGGAGATCAGATCACGATCAAGTGGGAGTATCAGAGTGTATTCCATGAGACCTGGATAAATGTTGATCCTGCTGACCGCAAGGAAACCAAGAACCAGCTAAAGATCGTACTCTACAAGATGATAGAAAAAGGTATTGGACGCAGTCTTCCATGGGGAACTCTGTCAGGTATCCGTCCGACAAAAATCGCAATGAAATGCCTTGAGGATGGCATGAATGATGAGCAGACATATGATTACCTTAAGGAAAACTATCTCGCAAGTGATGAGAAGATCAACTTGTCGATGGGAATAGCTAAAAGGGAAAAAGCACTGCTTGACAGACTCGATTACGAAAAAGGATACAGCCTTTATGTAGGAATACCATTCTGTCCGAGTACCTGTGCATATTGTTCATTTACATCATATCCGCTCGGGGTATGGAAGAATCGTGTAGATGAATATCTGGATGCCCTTGAAAAAGAGCTTTCCTATGTTGCGGATGCATTTAAGGATAAAACATTAAATTCCGTGTACATAGGAGGAGGCACACCTACTACACTTCTGCCATACCAGCTGGATCGTCTGATCAAAAAGATAAAAGGCTCTTTTGATCTATCAAATTGTCTGGAGTTTACAGTGGAAGCCGGAAGACCGGATTCTATAACACGTGAGAAGCTTGAGACACTTAAAGCAAACGGAATAAGCCGTATTTCTGTAAATCCGCAGACGATGAAGCAGAAGACACTTGATATAATCGGAAGACACCATACGGTAGAGGATACGATAAACAGCTTTAAGCTTGCAAGAGAAACAGGCTTTGACAATATAAATATGGATCTTATCATGGGACTGCCGGAGGAGACAATAGACGATGTGAGAAAAACTATGGAGATCATAAAAGAACTTGCACCGGATAATGTCACTGTTCATTCGCTTGCTGTGAAACGTGCGGCAAGACTTACTATCTTTAAGGATCGTTATCAGGATATGCAGATGATAAATACACAGGAGCATATGGATCTTTGTGCCGGATACTGTGAGGAGATGGGGCTGGAACCATATTATCTGTACCGGCAGAAAGGCATGGCAGGAAATATGGAAAATGTAGGTTATGCTTTGCCGGGAAAAGCAGGTGTATACAATATCCTCATCATGGAGGAGAAACAGACTATCGTGGCGTGTGGAGCGGGAGCTTCGACAAAGCGTGTATGGAATGAGCCGAACCCGGATGGAACCCACAGAATAGACAGATGCGAGAATGTCAAAGATGTAGCGACATATATAGACAGAATCGATGAAATGATTGACCGGAAAAAAAGATTATTTTTTGTCAAAGAAAATGATTAGCTACAATCCTTGACGATTTAACAGCCGAAAAGTATAATAAACACTGGAATTTAAGATAAATGGAGGAAGTTAAATGGCACTGAGCAAAAAGCCGGTAAACGGCATGAAAGATATATTACCTGCTGAGATGGAAATCCGTGATTATGTTACAAGCGTGATCAAGGATACATACCGCAGTTTTGGATTTACACCAATTGAGACACCTTGCATGGAAAATATTGCAAATCTCACAAGCAAACAGGGTGGAGAGAACGAGAAGCTTATCTTCAAGGTAATGAAACGAGGAGAAAAGTTAAACCTTGAGACTGCAAAAGAAGAGTCTGATGTAGTGGATTTTGGTATGCGTTACGATCTTACAGTGCCACTTTCACGTTATTATTCAAACAATGCAAACAATCTGCCTTCACCGTTTAAGGCACTTCAGATGGGAAGCGTGTGGAGAGCAGACAGACCACAGCGTGGACGTTACAGACAGTTCACACAGTGTGATATAGATATCCTCGGAGAGCCAAGCAATCTTGCCGAGATAGAGCTTATCACGGCTACAACTACAACAATCGGCAGACTTGGATTTAAAAATTTTGAGATCCGTATCAATGAAAGAAGGATCTTAAAAGCCATGGCTGCATACAGCGGTTTTTCTGAGGATGATTACGACAGCGTATTCATTACCCTCGACAAGATGGACAAGATCGGTGTTGAAGGTGTGGCAGAGGAGCTTGCAAAGGACGGATACCCACAGGAGAATATCGACAAATACCTCGATCTTTTTAAACTGCTAGAGCAGACAAGAGATGTGACAGAGGGAGTTAAGATCCTTTCTGATAAATTAGGTGAATATCTGGACGAAGAAGTGGTTACAAATATGACAGAGATAGCTACAGCAGTAAATGCAACAAAGGGTGCTGAGTTTGAACTTGTATTTGATCCTACTTTAGTCCGTGGAATGAGCTATTATACAGGTACTATTTTCGAGATCTCAATGCCAGAACTCGGTGCAGCCTGCGGCGGTGGCGGTCGTTACGACAAGATGATCGGAAAGTTCACAGGAAACGATGTACCAGCATGTGGTTTTTCAATCGGTTTTGAGAGGATCATCCTGCTTCTCATGGAGAGCGGCTTCAAGATCCCGGAGAGTCCAAAGAAGGTAGCTTACCTTGTGGAGAAAAAGTATCCGGCAGATAAGCTTGTGGATGTAATGAATCAGGCAAAAGAGGCAAGAGCAAACGGTCAGCAGGTACTTGTTGTCCGCATGAACAAGAACAAGAAATTCCAGAAAGAACAGCTTACAAAAGATGGCTACGAGGAGTTCGTGGAGTTCTTCAATAAATAAGACAGATAAAAACATTTCTGCACAAGGTTTGAGGATACAGAATTTCAGCAGAAATGCCACATAATATCTAATATTAATATTCATAAATAAGGAGCATAAAAATGGCAGAATCAATGCAGGGCTTACACAGAAGCCATAGGTGTACAGAGGTATCAAGTGCCAATATCGGTGAAAAAGTTACCGTTATGGGATGGGTACAGAAGAGAAGAAATTTAGGAAGTCTTATTTTTATAGATTTAAGAGACAGAAGCGGTATATT
>OGPX01001139.1_pt1 | contig 18778 bp, 16 predicted proteins | sample 1553101 | NCBI WGS metagenome assembly OGPX01 (sample SAMEA2579964, study PRJEB22360) | human gut metagenome | biome: human gut; feature: human-associated habitat; material: faeces | place: Denmark | collected 2008/2010
CCCCATTTTATTATTTATATTTTATTACAAGTATCATCCTAACAGGGAAGGTGCAGCTTTTCGAGAACCATTGCTGGTGTTTTCTGAAAATCTAACCAGGAAAGGAGGTCGGGATACGCCAAATATATCACAGGAAAAAAAGAAATCCGCAAAACCCCTTCGAAGGGAACTGGAGCTTTATCGTGAGAACGGAGTTTCTCTTTATCTCAATGGAGCACCAAGCACTCCGAAAAAAATCGCAAAAGCCTGTCAGATTGCGGAAAACGGGGTCTATATGCGGGATTATACGGAAGATGAAGACGGCCATATCGCCTGTGTAAGCTTTGATCTTATTCGCAAAGAATGACCGTACATAAGAAAAAACGGTTCCCCGGATAACGATCATCCCCTGCACTCATGCATACCATGCGGGGAACCGAAATTCTAAAGAAATTGTGAAAAATTATTAAAAGTCGATTTTTATAACGAAATGTAGACAAGATATGTTATAATAAAACAAATTATGACATTTTATACCGAAAGGAAAAAAACATGATAAAAGAACACATACCGGTCCTTGTGGTAGGTCTGCTGATCGTTCTGGTCGCTCTTGCCGGAGGGACTGTTTACGGGATCAATAAGCTTATACCAAGCAGGAAACAGATGGATCTGACAGAATACTACGGCCAGAATGCAGACGGTGAGGCTGCGTTGATACTTGGAACTGAGAAACTGGAAGAGAAGGCACTTATCTCAGGAGAAGATGTATATCTTCCGCTGGATGTAGTGAACGGATATTTGAATCAGAGATATTACTGGGATAGCGAAAACAAGAAGATACTGTATGCAACACCATCCAGTCTCACAGAGGAACCGGCTTCAGATAAGGCAGACGGAAACGTGTGGCTGAAGGATGACACGGTTTATCTGAAACTGGATTATGTAAAAAAGTATACAGATATCGATTCTTATATAGAGCAGGATCCTGCAAGGATTGCGATACAGTACAAATTTACCAATGTGGAGACCGTGACCACGAAGAAAGATACCGTGCATTACTCCGCAATGTTGAAACTGCAGAAGTTTTCAAAAGGAGCGAAATCAAGGTTTGGGAATGCCGTAACTGCGGTCACATTGTTGTAGGCAAAGAGGCTCCCGAGGTTTGCCCCGTCTGCAACCACCCACAGAGCTATTTTGAAATCCACGCAGAAAACTACTAATTCTGATTTAATCAAATATATAAAGGAAACTCCACCGCATTTCACGGTGGAGTTTTGTGTTTAGTATCAAATTAAATTCAAAAAACTTACTCTTCTTCGGGATATTTCATGCCCCAGCTTTTGCGGATGTCGGTCATGATTTTCATAACATCCTTTGTGTAGTCAAGTTGCATAAGAGCCGTGTCGCCCTCTATCGCCTTTTCCATATCTTCAACCTCATAAAGCAAAGCGTCCTTTGTATGACCTGCCGAGATTGTTTCACAATGACCGTCAGCCGTGTATGTAATCTTTGCCTCCATGCCTCTGGGATATTCAAAGATTTCAACATAACCCTTGTCAAACGAGATTGTGCCACGCTTTGGCTGTTTTGCGTGAAGTGAAAGAATGACAGTTGCCATTTCCTCCTCTTTATTCTTTAAAAGAATACTCGCCTGTTCGTCAACGCCTGTTTCGGCATATTTAACCTGCGACAACACATCGTTTGGGCATGAGCTCATAAACATACGAACAAACGAAAGCGCATACACGCCGATGTCAAGCATTGCACCGCCTGCAAGATTGCGGTTGAAAAATCGGTTGTTCATATTATACTCTTTGTAACTGCCGAAATTCATCTGAATAAGCCTAAGCTCGCCAAGGTCACCTGAATTTACCTTTTCAAGAAGTGCCTTGTAAATCGGCATATGGAAAATTGTCATTGCCTCTGCAAGCACAACATGGTTTTTCTCTGCAAGAGAGATTGCCTCGTCAAGTTCATCTGAATTAAGCGTTATCGACTTTTCGCACAAAACATGCTTTCCTGCCGCAAGAGCCTTGCGAAGATATTTTATATGCGTGTTGTGCGGTGTGGAAATGTAAATTATGTCAACATTTTCGTCTTTAAACAGCTCGTCAATATCGTTGTAAACCTTTTCAATGCCGTACTTTTCGGCAAACGCAACCGCCTTTTCATGGGTACGGTTTGCAACAGAATAAAGTTTCTGTCCTCTGCTTTTGAGTGCGGCTGCAAGCTCATTTGCAATAACTCCGCAACCGAGTGTTGCCCAGTTGTAGTTTTTCATAAAAACACCTCCGTATATTTTCGAGAAAAGTTTAACACACGGAAATGCGTTTGTCAACGGTTTTAGATAGCTTTTCTCGTATCTGCTCCGTACTTTTTCATAATCTTGCGAAGTTCGTTATTTTCGCTTTTTGAAAGACTAAAATACATAAATCCGTGCTTGACTGTTTCATCACCGTCACACGCAGGCATATATGTATTACAGCCTATTCTTATTGATGCATTTTCGGAAAAACCACAAGACGGTGAATCAAAATATGCGGATTTGCCCTCAAACATTCTCTTCACGGTTTCGGCATCTTCGGCAGACATCTTAGCGTCAACCTTGTCGCAGTACTCAACATCAAAATACACGGTAGGCTCACACGCATAGAAACTGATTTTCGGCACGGCAAATACTGCGGCGGCAACGCATAAAACAACTGCAACCACAATTACAGCAATCTTATTCTTCATAACATTCACTCCTTTTCGCTTATCCCTTTAAAAATATATTATATTAAGCTTGTATCATAATTGTATCATTATAATTTAATAGGCATATACAACAATTTTAAAATCATTTATTTGTAGGTTAAAAAATTTTTCGTCAATGCTTACAAGAGAGCAATTTTCTTTTGTTGAAGAGGCACAAATTGCGAACAAATTAAGAGCCTTGCTTATTGAGAAAAATCGGTCTGAAAATATGCAGAAAAGCAGTTTTTACCATATTATAAAGGCATAAAAAGAAGAATTTTGACGAGGTAGTTATTGTAACTAAAATTGTGAGCAAAGTAAACTTTATGTTTATAAGGTATTTTGCTTGTTTATTTCAGGCAACAGGATTACAATAATTGTGGAAAACGGAAAAGAATAGTATCGTTTACAACGGTTATGTGATTGAAGAGGTTAGAAATTAATGGAGAAAGTCAAAAAAATGCTCTCACTTGCGTTTGCAAGTCTGTTTAGAAGAAACAAAGGTCAGAATACCGTAAAAGAAAAGCGACAGCGCTCACACCAGATAAATATGCTGGAAGGTCCGCTCGTAAAAAAAATTCTTCTTTTCACACTTCCGCTTGCAGGATCCAGTATTCTTCAACAGCTTTTCAACTCAACCGATGTTGCGGTGGTCGGCAGATTTTCAAGCAGTCAGGCACTTGCCGCAGTCGGAAGCAACGCTCCGCTCATCAATATGCTTGTGCTGTTATTCACGGGACTTTCGGTCGGCGCAAATGTTTTGATTGCACGATATATCGGTCAAAATGACCGTAAAAAGGTTTCGGAAGCTGTTCACACGGTAATAACACTTTCACTTATATGCGGATTTCTTCTTCTGATACTCGGTCAGGTTATTGCAACACCGCTGTTAAGGCTGATGAACACACCGGATGATGTAATTGACCTTGCGGCAACATACCTGAGAATTTACTTTATGGGCATGCCGTTTGTAATGCTCTACAACTTTGGCTCGGCAATTTTGAGAAGTGTCGGCGACACAAGCCGTCCGCTCTACTGTCTTGTAATTTCAGGTATTGTAAATGTTCTTTTGAACCTCTTCTTTGTAATCGTCTGCGATATGAGCGTTGCAGGAGTCGGCATTGCAACAGTAATTGCCGACGGCATAAGCGCCGGACTTATTATGATGTTCCTCATCAGAAACGAAGACGAGTCAATCAGAGTCAATCCAAAAAAACTTTCATTCAAGAAAGAACATCTTATTATGATTTTGAAAATCGGTGCTCCTGCAGGTATTCAGGGTATGGTTTTCTCAATTTCAAATGTATTCATTCAGACAGCCATAAACGGCTTCGGTTCACAGGCGGTTGCAGGCTCATCGGCTGAACTCAACTTTGAGTACATTACATACTATATAGTATGTGCGTTCAGCCAGACAGCCGTTACATTCACAAGTCAGAACTACGGCGCACTTCAGTTTGACAGATGCAAAAAGGTATTTAGACTTTGTATGCTTTTCAGCTGTATTTTCACAGGCTGTGTGAGCGTTATATTCATGCTCGGAAGCGGATTTTTCATCACCTTCTTCACAACCGACCCCACCGTTATCAAGTACGCAATCATCAGAATGGCGATTGTTATGCTTCTTGAGCTTATGACAGGTTCATACGAAATCAGCGGCGGTGCGCTCAGAGGAATCGGACATTCACTCCTCCCTGCAATCCTCACAATCTTCGGTTCTGTTGTGTTCAGAATCATCTGGCTCTTCACGGTATTCAAGGCATACCACACCTATGATATGCTCCTTATGGTTTACCCCGTTTCATGGCTTATCACAGGCACATCCGTTTTGATTGCCTACTTCATCATCAGAAAAAGAGAATTCAAAAAGGTAAGCGCCGCTTTTGAAATTTAAAATCAAATAGGTTTTTATGGCTGACATCGGCATTGGTGTCAGCTGTTTTTGTTTAGAAGAGGCTCTAAAATTAAAAAAATAATAAAAAGCAATTATTTCGTACTTTTTGTGCGGAATAATTGTTTTTTTGCTGTATTTTATGTTATAATCCAATTATAAACACACGGAGGTGCGACAATGACTAAACGGACTGTTGCCAACAATTTTTTATACTACATTTTTTGCGGATTCAGCGGTGCGGTTACTTCGCTGATAGTATGGCTGTTTCTAAAACTTATGGGTTTGGGAATCGGTCTTGTGTGGGATACAATTCCGTCAAATTTTGATTTCAAATTTTATCCGATTATCGTCTGTACGGCAGGCGGAATTATTCTCGGAATATGGCAAAAGCTGACAAATGCCGTTCCCGATGAACTTGACGAGGTTATGAAAAAGGTAAAAAAAGATAAATTTTACCCGTATAACAAGGTGCTTTTGCTCTGCATTTCGGCACTTTTGCCCCTTGTTTTCGGCGGAAGTCTCGGTCCCGAGGCAGGCTTGACAGGCGTTATCGTCGGACTTTGCTACTGGGCAGGAAGTCATATGAAAGACGCTAAAAGTAAAATTCCCGAACTAATGCAAATCGGCATAAGCGCAACCTTGAGTGCGGTATTCTACGCACCGCTTTTCGGTCTTGCATCGGTCAATGAAGAAAGGCTTGACAGCGAAGAAAAGCCTACCGATATCCGTTCAACAAAGCTTATTTCAAACATCATTGCCGTACTTTTTGCGGCAGGAACTCTGTTTTTGCTTAACTCGATTTTCGGCGGAAGTATGGGACTTCCACGACTTGGCGGTTATAACATTACAAATTTTGAGCGTTTGTGGGGAATTCCTCTCGCACTTTTGGGTGCTGTATGCGGTTTTCTGTTTATCATATCTTCTAAGATTTTCGGAAAATTTTTCGCACTCATTCAGGGCAAACTCGGCATTATTATCAGCACAACTCTCGGCGGAATTATCCTCGGTATTATGGGTACATACCTCCCCCTCACAATGTTTTCGGGCGAAGAAAGCATTACCGTTGTCAAGAAAAGCTTTACCGAATTTGCACCGTGGATTCTCATTATCAGCGGTGTGCTTAAACTTGTTCTCACAAACATCTGCATAAAGTCGGGTTGGAAAGGCGGTCACTTCTTCCCCGTCATCTTCTGCGGAGTGAGCATCGGCTACGGTGTTGCAATGCTCGGCGGACTTGACACGGCATTTTGTGCGGCAGTCATAACGGCAGGTCTTCTCGGTGTCACAATGAAAAAACCGCTTGCCGTAACAATGCTCCTTTTGCTCTGCTTTGACGCAAGAGTTATTCCGTGGATTTTGCTCGCCGCATTCCTCGGAAGCATTATTCCGACTAAAATTTTCGGCAGTAATAAAAATAAAGCTAAGTAAGTATATAAAAAACCGCTTTGCGAACCACCGTTTCCTTTGGAACGCATTGAAGAAATGGCCGCTCTTATGGGCGGCGACGGTTCAATTAAATAAAACCAAGAAATCCGTGTTGTAACCATGCAACACGGATTTTTATATAAAGAACAACCTCCCCGTAAGCTGAAATGCTTTGCAGGGAGGTTGTATTATTCTTATATTGAATTTTATTTTACTTGCGGATAATTATTGCTTTGCCGTTGCAATGAATCTTTCCGTTTGAAACCGCAACTGTTTCACCGCTGATTTCGTTTTTATAGTCTCCGTCGGGGAGGTCAACTTTTACATCTGCCGACTTTGATTTAAGGCTGAAAATGCCGACTTTTTTGCCCTTGTTGTTGTCACGCTCAAGAATTGCAATATCGTTTTCATCGTCTGCATCAGCCCTGAAATAATCGTCATCATCAAGAACGGTTTTCTTGATTGTATCAAGCTTTGCAAAAAGGTTGCTCAAATCAATACCTGTGTTGCGTGGGAAAACATCCTTGTCAAAAAGGCTTGGAGTTTCATCACAACCAAACTCCTGACCGGCATAGATGAGGGTTGAACCCTTCAAGAAATACAGAAAAGCGGTGTAATTTTCAAGGTCGCTCTTTTCCTTAACATAGTGGCAGATTCGTGGCTGATCGTGGTTTTCAAGGCAACGCATTTTATCGTAATTCTGCGGATAAATTGCCTCCTGATAATTGAACATATCAAGATAATGTGAAAGAGATGTTTCGCCCTTCAAATATTTGTCGAAAACCTCACGGATATCGTAGTCATATTCCATATCAAAAGCGTCAAAAAGCTCATAGTCGCTTGCGGTATAAATACCGCTCTTACGAGAGAACACATTGAAAGAACTGTGTACGCTTTCGGCAAGCCAAATACAGTCGGGATTTACCTTTGCAACAGCCTCTCTCGCCTGTTTCCAAAATTCAACGGGAACGAATGATGCAACATCGCAACGGAAGCCGTCAACAATCTTCGCCCACATAACGAGTGAATCAATCTGATACTGCCATAATTCTTTGTTAGAATAATCAAGGTCGATTATGTCGCTCCAATCACCGACTTTGTTACCGAAATTGCCGTCCGGCTTTCTGTAGAAAAATTCGGGATGTTCAACTGAAAGATTTGAGTCGGGCGAAGTGTGATTATAGACAACATCAATGATGCACTTCATGCCCTTTGCGTGAATTTTTTCAACAAGGCTCTTGAAATCGTCCATTGTGCCGTATTCGGGATTTGTTGTGCGATAGTCCTTGTTTGCATAAGGACAGCCGAGAGAGCCTTTTTTATTCTTGACGCCAATCGGATGAATCGGCATAAACCAAATAATGTCCGTGCCGAGTGACTTTATTCTGTCAAGATCCTCTGCAACAGCATTAAATGTGCCGTCATTTGTGTGGTTGCGGACATAAACCGAATAAATAACCTTGTTTCTCAAGCTGATTTCAGTATTTTTTGCCATTTAAAACATCTCCTTATGTATTTTTCCACGGCCTGTTTTTACCGTTCCAACCTCGTTCTGCCCAGTAATTTTTATCGGCTTCATTCCAGCCGCTTTTCTGAATCATTCTCATAATAAAGAAAAAGCCTTTTGTTTTTAACCCTGCCTTAACTTTGCCGTTATTTTTCTTTACCTTATTGGCAATTGAGGTAGTCTTTTTGTCAATTTTCTTTTTGAGTTCATCGGTGACGCCTGAATAATTTGTTGCACGAACATTGACACCGTAACGATAAGTTTTTGGAATGCCCCAAAAGAACATACTGTCGGCGATATCCTTGTTGGCAGATTTTGTACCCGAACCTGCGGCTGTCGAAATTACAACCGCCTGCTTTGTGAACATTTTCTGTTCGGGACGGTGAACCATCCAACGATAACCGTAATGATCAAGAAATGCTTTCATTGAGCCTGTGCAATGATAAACATACACGGGCGTTGTGAAGATGAGTACATCAGCCTCGTCCATAGCCTCGGTAATCTTTTTCAGTAGCTCATAATGCGGACAAAGTGTTTCGGATTTTAGAAAACACTGCGTACAACCTACGCAAAAATCGCCGAAATCTCGCGGAAGAAAAAACTCCGTAACCTCGCCGCCTAATTTATCGGCAACCTGCTTGCCAATATGATAGGTTGAGCCTTTATGGTTCTGACCGTTTATTACTGCAATTTTCATTTTATGTCACCAAATTCATCAATTTCAAGTCAATTTTAGCACAACAAAGCAATATTGTCCATATGATTTTTATGCCTTTTAAGAGCATTTTTATGCGGATTTTTTACTCTTATAAAAGACAAAAAGCACCTGTCCTCTGACAGATGCTTAATCATCATAATTATCATTTTCATCAATCTTTAAAGGAGCATCTACCATAAACGGAATTTTTCGCTCACGAAGTGCTTTTTTTGCGTAAATCATAAAAAATGTGGTCAGATTCATACCCATTTCAGCACACATTTCGTCAAGCTCTTTTTTAGTATTGTCATCAAAACGAAGACTTACTGTTGTCATATCAATCAACTCCTTTCACTGCTTATATTATATGATAAAAGAATTAATTTTGCAATAGTTTAAAGCAAATTTGATTAAAATTCTTTCATTTATCAGTCTTTTTGAAGTAGAAAACAGCTCCCCGAAAACGGAGAGCTGTGATAAGTACAAATAGATTTGTCAAACGAATCAGAAGTCGATTTCTGTATCGTAGTAGCAAGCCTTGAGAAGTTTTTCCATTTCTTCCTGGTTTGGCTGGCGTGGGTTAGAACCTGTGCAAGCATCGGCAATTGCGTTCTTGGCAACTTCTGGGAGCTTTTCGAGGAATTCTTTTTCGTCGATAATGCTCTCGTCAGCCTTAACGCCGCCCGGACCGTAGTTCTTAATGCCCTGCGGAATGTTGAGCTGATCGTTCATTGAACGGAGTTCAGCGATGAGTGCGTCAACAAGTTCTTCTGTTGTTTCGCCCTTGAGGTTGATGAACTTAGCAATCTTAGCATAACGCTCAGCTGCAACAGGATCTTTTGAGTTATACTTGATAACCTTAGGAAGATACATAGCGTTTGCACAGCCGTGAATAATGTGACCGCCTGTGAAAGCCGCACCTGTTTTGTGAGCCATTGAGTGAACGATACCGAGCAGAGCATTTGAGAATGCCATACCTGCAAGGCACTGTGCATCGTGCATTTTGTCACGGCAAGCCATGTCGCCCTCATAAGACTTCTTGAGGTTGTCGTGAATCATCTCAATTGCATGGAGTGCAAGCGGATCTGTGTACTCACAGTTGAGAGTTGAAACATAAGCCTCAATTGCGTGAGTCATAGCGTCCATACCTGTGTGAGCAGTAAGTTTAGCCGGCATTGTTTCGGCAAGTGCAGGATCAACGATAGCAACATCAGGTGTGATATTAAAGTCAGCAAGCGGATATTTGATACCCTTTGCATAGTCTGTGATAACTGAGAAAGCCGTAACTTCTGTTGCAGTACCCGATGTTGACGGGATAGCGCAGAATTTAGCCTTTGTACGAAGTGTCGGGAAACTAAACGGAGTGATGATTTCCTCAAAGGTTGTGTTGGGATACTCATAGAATACCCACATAGCCTTTGCTGCATCAATCGGAGAACCGCCGCCCATTGCAACAATCCAGTCGGGTTCAAATTCACGCATAACAGCGGCGCCCTTCATAACTGTTTCAACAGATGGGTCAGGCTCTACGCCCTCGATAAGCTTAACCTCCATACCTGCTTCTTTAAGATAGTCAACAGCCTTGTCAAGAAAACCGAAACGCTTCATTGAACCGCCGCCGACAACTACAACAGCCTTTTTGCCGGATAAATTTTTAAGACTTGAGAGAGCATCCTTACCATGATAGAGATCTCTCGGTAAAGTAAATCTGTACATTTTAATTACCTCCTGAAAGGATATTTTGTCAACTTCTCCTTGACTACCGTAATTATAACACCGAAGATTTATAAAGTAAATACCTTTTTTGAAAATAATGTGTGTTTATTTTGTGAAATTTTCACTATAATTCTTTATTGGAATTTATATTGAGAAATATACTCAGTTACAGCCCATAAATGTTGTCATCGCCCTTGGCATATTTCTTAACAGCCTCCATAAAAAGCTTTGCAGCAGGATTTGAAATATTCTTTCCCCATGCCATAACATAGGCTATGCTTGTGTCCGCATCATCAATAAGGTATGAATCGGTGTATTCGTTAGAAGTGTATGCGGCAACCGAGGTTGGTATGACAGACACGCCGATTCCCGATGACGATGACACATATATGGAAACAAGATCGTCAAATGAATTACTGATTTTAGGAGTAATATGAAATGTACGGAACAAGTCCATAATTTCCATATACACAATCGGTGCAACCGATTCCGAAAGTACCAGAATACTTTCGTCAGCCAATTCGGAAAGCTTAACGCTTTTTCTTCCGCTGAATTTTGAATTTTTCGCTGTTACAACGGACAAAGTTTCATTATGTGTAATGATTGATTCAATACCTGAGCTTTCAGGAACCATATCTCTCGGCATAAAGCAGAAGTCGTATTCACCGCCTGTGATTGCAAGTGTGCGGTCAGCCTCGTCAAGCTGTCGCACATCAATTGTGATTCCCGGATATTTTTCCGCAAAGTCGGCAATACATTTTGTCGGGAACGAAAGCGAGGTAACATCACAGCCGAGCGTAATTTTACCCTGACCTCCGTCATGCATCTGCTTGATAACGGTTTTTGCTTTCTTTAAAGTTTCAACAATTTCAATCGCATAGGGCAAAAGTGCCTTGCCCTCGCTTGTTATGATAACATCACGGTGAGAGCGTGTAAAAAGCTGAACCCCAAACTCCTTTTCAAGGTCGCTTACATATCTGCTGACGGTTGACTGAGAAACATAGTTCCGCCTTGCCGCCTCTGAAAAGTTGAGCGTCTGAGCCACAGTTATAAAGCAATTGAGCTGATTTATATCCATAATAACCTCCGTTTTGACAATTTCTCGCAGTATTTTGTCGGTTTTTTCAATATTATGCAAAACTGTAAATTTAAGACTGTCAAATCGTCATTTTTGCATAATCAACGGTATTGAATAATTTTTCCATATTTGGTACAATTCAAGTATAGCATAATAATATGCAAAATGTAAATAACTTATTTTAAAACAAGGAGCTTAACGAATGAAGAAAATAGTTGTAACCGGTATGGGTGCGGTAACACCTGTCGGCATCGGTGTTGAAAACTACTGGAATAATATCACGGCAGGTGCATCTGGCATTGACACAATTAAGACTTTTGATCCGTCTGAACTCGCTGTTCAGATTGCCGGCGAAGTAAAGGACTTTAATCCGTCCGACTATCTTCCAAAGGATTTAATCAGAAAAACAGATCCGTTTATGCAATACGCTTATATTGCGGCTGAGGAAGCCATGAAACAGAGCGGAATCAAGATTGAACCCGAAAGAACAGGTATTGTTATGGGTACTGCAATGGCAGGTATTGCAACAATCGCATATACTCAGGAGGCACTCACAGGCGCATCACACAAAAAGGTAGGTCCTCGTTTTATTCCCAAAATTCTCGGAAACATTGCCGCCGCAAATATCGCAATCGACTACAATATTCAGGGACCGAGCTTTACGGTAAGCACAGCTTGTTCGTCAGGCGGTGACGCAATCAACACAGCTTGTATGTGTATGCAGAGCGGCAAGGCTGATATTATGCTCGCAGTAGGAGCAGAGTCCGTTCTCTGTCCTCTTGTAATTTATTCGCTTGCCAACGCAAAAGCTCTTTCAAGAAGAAACGATTCGCCAAGCACTGCAAGCCGTCCGTTTGATGTTACCCGTGACGGTTTTGTAATAGGTGAAGGCGGCGGTGCGCTCGTTCTTGAAACAGAGGAACACGCTCTTGCAAGAGGTGCAAAGATTTATGCAGAAATCAGAGGTTGCGGCAACACAGATGACGCTTACCATGTAACTGCTCCGCATCCCGAAGGACGAGGTGCAATCGCTTGTATGAAACAGGCAATTGCAGAGGCAGGAATCAATCCTTCCGACATCGGCTACATCAATGCCCACGGTACTGCAACAAACAAGGGTGACACAGTTGAAACATCTTCAATCAAGAAGGTTTTCGGCAACACTCTCCCCTATGTAAGCTCAACAAAGGGCGCAACAGGTCATATGATGGGTGCAGGCGGTATTACAGAAACAATTACCTGTGTCAAGGCTATTGAAACAGGCACAGTTCCGCCTACAATCAATCTCAACGAGGTTGATCCCGAATGTGCCGGCATTGACTTTGTTGCAAATACCGCAAAGAAAGCCGAAATCAACTTTGCCATGTCAAACGCATTCGGATTCGGCGGTCAGAACTCAAGTATTATCGTAGGCAAATATGGCAAATAATCTGCCGACAAAACAACATACAAGCAACACACATATGTGTGTATAAAATAATGTACACCCATACATAATAGGACAGGGGGATATTATGAATTTAACATATGATTCACAGATGTTCAGAGAAACATTTGAAAGTGAATTTACATGGCTTAACGGCTTTATGAGAAATGTAAGACGCTTTTCGGATAAGCCTGCCGCAATTGATCCTCAGAGCGGCAGAACATGGAGCTACGAAGAGCTTAATGCCGATGCAAACAGATTTGCAAACGCTATGAAAAAAGACGGCGTCAAGAAAAACGACATCGTGTTTATGCAGCTTTACAACTCACCGCAGTTTTTGTTCGGTTACATTGCGCCGCAGAAACTCGGTGCAATCTCAAATCCCGCTAACTTTAACCTATCACCGGGCGAAACCGCTGAAATTATGGGACACAACAAGCCTGTTGTTTATGTTTATGATGCAGACATTATGCAAACAGCCGTACAGGCTCTTGAAATCTGCGAGCATAAGCCAAAATTGATTCTCTGCGTTAATAATTCCAAAAAGGAAGTAACTCTTCCCGAAGGACACATTTTCTTTGACGATTACATCAAGGACAGCAGTTACGAAAATCCGCCTGTTGACTATGCGCCGCATATTTATGACGAGGTTTTAAGACTTCAGACCTCAGGTACAACAGGCACTCCAAAGGGCGTTCCGCTTAACGCAATCAACGAAGTTCTTTCGGCTCACGATGTAATTATGCACTTTCCGCTCTCACCCGTTGACATTACGATGAATATGACGCCGTGGTTTCACCGTGGCGGTATTCATTCGGGCGGTCCTACACCTACCCTTTATGCAGGTGCGTGTCTTGTGATTATGAGAACATTCAACCCGAGAAGCTGCATGGACTTTATCGAAAAATACGGCATTACATTCATCACAGGTGTTCCGTCAACTCTTGAGATGCTTGCAAACCGTCAGGAAAAACATCAGAAAGACCTTTCTTCGCTCAAGGGCATTATTACCATGGGCAGTCCGCTTGAAAAAGCCGCTTGCATTCGCTATCAGGAGCTTCTCTCCCCCAACATTTTTAACGGCTACGGCACAACGGAATCTTTCTGGAATACATTTCTTCGTCCGTATGACCTTCCTGAAATGGCAGGTTCGGCAGGCAGATCATGCACAGATGATGAGGTAAGACTTGTAAATGTTTATGACGACAGAAAAGCAGAGCCCGATGACACAGTCCCCTGCGATAACAAAACAGAGGGAGAAATCATCATCAAATGTCCGAACAAAACTACCTACTGCTATGTAAATAACGAAAAGGCTACAAAAGACAAGTTCTACAAGGGTTGGATGTACACAGGCGACATCGGCACTTGGAACAGCGAGCAGTTTGTTACAATTGCAGGCAGAAAAGATGATATGATTATCAGCAAGGGTGAAAATATTTATCCTGCAAGAATTGAGGAAATTCTTAACTCACACCCAAAGGTTCAGGAATGTATCGTAACAGGCGTTCCCGATTCAACAAGAGGCGAGTGCGTTGCGGCATATGTAATCAAGGCCGACGAAAGTCTTACGGTTGCCGAGCTTATCAATTTCTGCGACAGCTCACCGAATATTTCAAAATATCAGGCTCCGAGATATTACCGTTTTATCAACGATCTTCCGCAAACCGCTACAGGCAAGAAACAGCATTTTGTAATAAAAAAACAGGCAGCAGAGGACCTTAAAAACGGTTTGTTGCTAAAAAAATAATTACGGATTTTCCGAATATATGTAAAGGAGAAAATATGACCGAGAAATTATACAAAGCAAAGGTTTCATACTATGAAACAGACTGTATGAACATTGTTCATCACTCAAATTTTATCAGATATTTTGAAGATGCAAGAATTCAGTATATGCACGACATCGGTTGTGATGTTGCCGAAATGCAGTCAAAAGGATTATATATTCCAAATGTTGACGCATATGCCCGTTACAAAAAGCCGCTTAAATTCGGCGATGAGTATTCCGTTGAAGTAAGCCTTGTATTTTTTACGGGTTCAAGAATGATTTTTGACTATAAACTCTTCAACAATAAAAACGGAGAACTTTCTGCAACAGGCAGAACAACACACTGTTTTGCAACTCCCGAGCTAAAACCGATAAGCATAAAGCATTCAAATCCTGATTATTACAATCGGCTTCGTGACAACACTGTCAGCCCGGAAGATATTACAATAAGAAGATAAACAATTTTACAATCAAAAAGTGCGTACCGAAATTTGGTACGCACTTCAGTCTGTAGAAAAACTCGAAATTCGGATTAATTGGATTTCGAGTTTTTTAAGTTTAATTTAAATAATAGTATAAACAAAGGAAGGTAGTTATTACCATCTTTTAGTTTTTGCGATACATCTTTATGTATTACAATTTTTTCGAGTTAATGGCAAAAATTCCAAAACATCAAATCAAAGACTTACAACAAAGGCATTGAAGTACTACACTCATATAAAAATCACTATATATTTGTCATAGAGTATTGAATTATAACAGTTAATGTGGTAAAATATGTAATTAATAGATAAAGGGAACAATTATCTTTTATTGTGCGTAAAGAATATGTATAAGTGTACCCATATCTGATAGATATAATTACAACAAATATTAGAATCACACAATTATAGATATTAATAAATTTTGCAGATAATTGTTACAAAACATAATAAAGAGGGAGCAAAATCAAATGAAGAAAAGAACAAAAATAATAATTATAGCAGTTATTACAATTGTTGTATTGATTGCAGGAGGGTGTGGGGCATATTTCGGATATTTCAAACCACACAACGAGGCTGTAGATACATATAATGTTGTTATAAGTAATATCAAAGAGAAAAATAAGCAGCTGGATACGGAAATAAAAAAGCTCCAAAAATTAGTAGATAATACCGATAAACCTCTTGATAAATCTACTGTTGATGCTGCTAAAGAAGCAATCAAAGATGCTGGGGCATCCAAGATTGTAGTAGGAGAAATGCCAAAAGGCACAGAAGATATTCTAAACAAAGCAAAGGAACTTAGCGTTCCAATAGACTATTCAGATAAAATAACAGCTTTATCAGATGCATATACAAATTTAGAAAACAGCAAAAAGCAATACAAACAAGTAACAAATCCAACAGAAGAATTTGTAATACAAAGGCTTCTGACAGTTGATGATATTGTTGATGCAAGAGCAGTAACAGAAGACCAAGATCCAAACGGAAATTTGCATAAAGAAGGTGGCTATACTGCTACTATTTATTTTGAAAGTAAAAAGGTAAATCAAAGTAAGGTTTATACATCAGGTGAGTATGATGATGTATTGATTGATAAAGGCACTGATGCAGGTGGTGCAATTGAAGTTTATGCTAAAGAAGAAGATGCCGAAAAACGCAAAGAATATCTTGCCACTTACGATGGAACTATTTTCGCAAATGGAACACATACTGTAATTGGTACCGTCTTGGTAAGAACATCAAATAAACTTACTGCTTCACAACAAAAAGAGCTTGAGCAAAAGGTCATTAAAGCATTAACCAAATTAGAATAAATATGTGATATACACGAGTCGAACATATACAAATAATTTTCATGTAGCAAAAAGTGCGTACCAAATTTCGGTACGCACTTTTTTGATATAGGAAAATAGGAAAATATCAGTCGTCAAAGTTGGGAGTCTGAATTGCATCGTAGCCTGTTTCTCCCGTACGGATTTTAACCGCCTGTTTAAGATAGTAGGTAAATATTTTACCGTCACCCGGGTTGCCCGTAAAGGCTGTTTTTCTGATTGCCTCAATTGTTTTTCTCTCCCATTCTTCGGAAGAAACAACAATTTCAAACTTGATTTTCGGCAAGACCTGAACATCAACCTTCTGTCCTCTTACATACTCCGACATACCTCGCTGAATTCCGCAGCCTACAACCTGATACGCTGTAATTCCGTTTACGCCGATATCCGTGAGAGCCTTTTTGACATCTACAAACATTTCTTCACGAACAACGGCCTCTATTTTTATAAGCTGAATATCGTTATTGTTTTCCATACTTTAAAACCTCCGTTAGTTGTCAAGACCGTTAAATGACGGATAAGCAGATTCACCGTGCTGTGAAACATCAAGTCCCATAAGCTCATCTCTGAGGTCAACCCTGATTTTGCCTGTAAGAAGTCTTGTGATTCCGTAGCAGATGAGTGTTCCGACAACCGCAATTACAATTGTGATTCCGATACCTGCCGCCTGAGCACCGAACTGTGCAAACTCACCGTACACAAGACCGTTACCTGCACTGCTGTTGATTGCCGTGCATGAGAACACACCTGTGAGAAGTCCGCCCCAGATACCGCCTGTACCATGACAGCTGAATGCGTCAAGCGCATCGTCAAAGCCGAATTTTTTCTTGCCGTATGAAATCATAATATAGCAAACGGGGCTTGTTGTCAAACCGATAATAACTGCCGCCCACATCGGAACAAAACCGGCACCGGGCGTGATACCTACAAGACCTGCAACCATACCCGTGCTTGCACCGATAAGCGTAGGCTTTTTGTTCTTGATAATATCGCAGAGCATCCACGAGAGCATTGCGGCTGCGGCTGAAACACCTGTTGTCATAAATGCGTGAGCCGCAAGACCGTCGGCGGCAAGTGCAGAACCCGCATTAAAGCCGAACCAACCGAACATAAGGAGCGACGCACCGAGTACAACTGTCGGGATATTGTGAATTCTGTAAATTGAATGTTCATAATCGTGACGCTTGCCGAGGAGTATGCAAAGTACAAGTGCCGAAACACCCGAACTGATATGTACAACATCGCCGCCTGCAAAGTCGAGAGCACCGATACCGTCTGCACCTAAAAGTCCTCCCTGTCCCCACACCATGTGAGCGAGCGGATAATAAACGATAAGCGACCAGAAAATTGTGAAAACGAAAATTGACTTAAACTTCATTCTGCCTGCAACCGCACCCGTAATAAGAGCAGGAGTGATTACGGCAAACATCATCTGGAACGCAGAGAATACCATATTCGGAATGGATGCGTCATCCGTGTAGCCCTCCGTGAGTGAAACACCCTCAAGACCGAGCCAACGGAAATCACCGATAAAAGCATTTCCCGAAGGAGCAAACGAAAGTGAATAACCGAAAAGCACCCACATAACAATTCCGACACCGATAATAAAAATTGATGTCATCATTGTATTTACAACATTTTTCTTTCGTACAAGACCGCCGTAGAACATTGCAAGACCCGGAGTCATTACAAATACGAAAGCCGCACAAAGCAGCACAAAGCCTATATTTCCTGAATCCATTTTTAACCTCCACATAAACCGTTTTTGCCGAAGCAAAAAAATAAAGCTCACAATGTTTTTATCCGATTTTGCAAGTTTTAAAAACTTTGTTGCAAAATCAGAAGAAACCAAAGTGAACTTCCTTGTCCTTTTTATATTCAGTTTTCCGAAAACTTCGTAAGACCTTTGCCTTACTGTCTTGAATTATAAAGCCTTATTAACCGATTGTCAATACTTTTTTGAATATTTTTTAAAGTTTTTTGCTGTTTTTTAAATTACAGTTTACAATAACAGGTCAAAAATCTAAGCTACGGCAGAAATTTAATTTTTGCAAGTTTATTTAATTTTCTTGCAAATTATTTTTTTGATTACAGCATATTCTTTGTAGCGTTTGTAGCGGCGAACCTCGTTCGTCGCTACATTAAATTGTGCAAACAGCTACTATACTACGCCCGGGCATAATATGTTTTTTATATTGCAAACCATCTTCCCGACCGCAATTTTCCATTTTCAATTTTTCATTTAATGAACCTATCTACACGAATCAGGTACGGCGGCTCGCCGTACTGGCGGATAATATCGTCCCTACAAAATAAAAACTACGGTCAACATAGTCCTGTCAACCGTAGTTAAAATCAAGATATTTTATTTTGCAAAATCGGACGCTCTGCTTTCACGGATAATATTAACCTTAATCTGTCCGGGATATTCAAGCTCTTCTTCGATTTTCTTACATTCCTGTTCCTTGAGCCCTTCAAACAGGAGCGTGACCGTAAATATGGTTCCAACTCCTTTTTTGCTCTCCACCGTAACAGTTCCGTCCATCTTGTCGATCAGATGCTTGACGATGGACATTCCCAGTCCGGTTCCCTGGGTTACACTTTTTTTATCGGTATTTTCCCGGGAAAAGGGTTCAAACAGATGGGGAAGAAATGCTGTGCTCATGCCGATCCCGTTATCCGAAATCACTGTCTGACAGGATATCAGGTTTTCCCCGATAGCCTTTATAGTCA